>CEUI01052530.1_pt1 | contig 11820 bp, 33 predicted proteins | sample 531411 | NCBI WGS metagenome assembly CEUI01 (sample SAMEA2622841, study PRJEB7988) | marine metagenome | isolation source: saline water (ENVO:00002010), including
CCGATTGCTAATCTGATTCGTATTTTCAGAGTGGGAAATGCGCGTCTCACTTTCCTGTGCCGCCGCCCAAATCTCATTCGTTGTCATTCGCCCGTTTTCCATTATCATACGATACGCGAAATCACTCACGCATCGCGGTCCTCCATTCCTATGTCCTATACCATCACCCCATTCTTTCTATTCTTTCCGCGAGTCGCTGAAACAAATAATCGAGTTACTGCTCGGCTCCCCCCGCAATTCTTTCTTTTCCCGTTTAGGGTATTTACCTTTCTACTAACTAGGTAGTAGGATAGTGCCGTATTGGCGATTTCCTTTACACACCTTAATGGGTAAGAAAAGAATGAACGGAAACCGTTGTACTGCGAGCCTGTAATTATTTCTGAATCGCGTTGAAATAATAGAAACATTAGAGCAGTCCCCCGAATGAATACTTGAGAGCCTTGTTGCGCCATAGCATACGGCGTCTTGAACCGATTTCCGACTCAGTGCCTTCAAACTTGCCGACCTCCCTTTCCCATGTCTCCTTAGCCAATGTCGGCTCATGGTGATGGAATGCGTAATGGGTGGCTTGGTCTATCTTCAGAAGCCACGGTCCCAAATACTTGGGGTCTTGCTCTGTCATCTTGAGCAAGGAGTCGAACGGAGAAATCTCATAATCCATATTTGGATTCTCGTACCATACTTCTGCCATCATCGAGCCGCTCGGTGATACAGTGATATTCACACGACCTATCTCACGACCACTCTTGGTTGTCTTGATGAATTGGTAAGCCACTCTATTGTGATACCCACGTTGGTTTGTTGTCGCTCTAACATATCCATTGTCGGGGTGTGTTGTGCCGACATACTTCCAATTTATAGTGTTTTCCTTGAGTACATTTGTAATGTGATTAAGAGTCGAGTCCTGTTGTAGTGAGGACACTGTCTGAACAATGTTGTGGGTATCGTTAGCCGGTGTCCTTGTGTTGACCATAGCAACCTTCCCATACTGTGATTCATATTCTTGAGGACCGCATAGATTGAGAACCAATAGTGAGTCACAGGAATCCATCTCATCCCTTAACCGGTCAATAAATTGGTCGGTCGGCCCGTTATACAAGTGGTCACGAACCGTTGTCCGGTAATACGTGTCCATCATCTGATTGAGCAATGAATAGAGAACCTTCATGCCGCTCAAGACATACCTTTCTCCTGTGTCATCTCTCAAGATGATTGTTGGGTGCATCAACGCTCTCCGTTGAACCCCCGCTCTTGTGTATGGGAATACTTCTTCTATTTCTGTCTGCTTCGTGTCGATTATGACGTTGTCCATGTCTTCGCCTCAAAAATTGTTACCATTGTTAGCCTATAAAGGTTTATATTCATAGCCACTCACGCACCGTCGTCTCATTCACACTCCATAGTGAGAGCAATACTGAACCACCTCTATCACTATCATAGAAGTGCATCCGGTCGACGCGCTCAAACCCACGGGTGGAACGCATCAACTGACCCAACCTTCTTCCTGACGGCACATCTTTGTAACCGTTATTCATCAGCCGGTCCGCAACCTGCCCCACTGTAATTCCATTTTCTCCACGCTCAATCGAGTCCATCAGGACTCTCGCAATCGCCGCTCTTAGCCTTTTCTGCTTCATTTTCTTTGCCTCCAAATCGGGGTAGTGTGTTACCACTTAAACCTTTCGCCACAGGGAAATCTTCCCTGCTTTTCGGTTCTGTTCGACTTCGCCGTACCGTTCTAATTGACCGAGTACGGTTGCTACTTGCATGGTGGTTACGTCCGTCCATAAACGCGGCCTTCCTTCACTATCTGTGTCGTACTCTTTGGCTATGATAAGAGACAACTCCTTGGCGGAAATCCATTCGTCGAGATGCCCGTTCCAAATACAGGTGCGGAGAATCCTCCTTGTTTTCGCGCCGTTTGTCCTTTGGCCCACTACATCACCGCTCCTATTCCACCGCCCTTGCCATCTGTCGGTCCTTGAAGGAAAAACATTCTCGGCATCGGCCCACTGATATATGGAAACTCCTTTAGAATCAGAGATGCCTCTTCGTCTGAAAGGATTGCTACAAAACCCCCTATGTGGTCGAGAGCATCTTGTAGCCCTTCTTCATCAACGACGGGTTGCTCCATTATTGCCTTGTATGCAATATCTTGGGCCACCGTGTTTACTCCGAACCTCTCCCACATATTTAGATTCCACGACATCCATACGCCCTCCTTGATATTCCACATTACTGTATCTCCTATCGAGCCGAACATTGCGCCTATCGCTATCGTCAAGGCTCTTTTCTGTATCTCCAAGGGCAGGTCGCTCGCATCAGTAATCAATGAGTGACCGATTTCGACCACCCCATCAACTGATATTCCTTCCATGCTATCTTCTCCGCAAGTTAGACTATAAACGTTACGATTACCAATCCCAAACCAACGATGCCCATGACCCAAGGTGTGATTCTATCCCAATTGTCTTGCCACCACTCCCAAAGGTCGTCGACCAAGAAAACTAAACGGACCCATAGTGGTACGCGGACGCGCCGCCTGAACAAATCATCCACCCATTCATCCTCCATGATAATCGCCTCTCAAAAGGATTCCTTCGGAACATTCAAGGCTGACTGATTGACTTATCAATGGCTTCAAGTGTCTCAATCAACTCGGCCATAGTCCAACCGTAACGAATCATGCCGATGTCATCCTTGATTTCCCAACGGATATTTCGGGAACCAATGCTCGGATTAAGCACCTGAATGCTGATTCGGTAGTCAATCATGGTATCACCAAATCAGTGTCCCGTACATCTTCTTTCCGGCAGTCATATCTGCATAGATTTCCTCTTCGGTCTTCTTTGGCTTGATTGTACGTGATGTCCACTGTGTTGGATTCTTGGATTCCTTCAGTGCATTCTTGACGTGTTGGTCTGTGGTGACCTGAAGTCCATACGCCTTCAAGTCCGTCTGCCATTGTCTTGCCGCCAATACTGCTTCGTTGTACGAATCAAATACCATCCGGCGACCTTCACTTGCTTCGTTAATCCACCACTCTTGCGTTGTGAATCCGCCCTTTGTGGCGAACACACGAACAAGAACGTCATTGTTGTGGAACTTTTGCACTCAAGCACTCTCCATGACCATCTTGTATTCCTTTACCTTCTCAGCAACACGCCATGCTCGCCATAGCGAGGCTTCGTATTCCTTTACTTCTGCGAGCGTCATTGCGCTCAATTCTTCTGCGGTTAAAATCTTCATTTACATTTCCTCCGTTAATTATTGTGTAGCAAGTTACCCTATAAACCTTACTTCACGGTTCTTAGACTCAATCGTCCTCCTCTTCTTCGCAATCGTCGCACACTCCGTTTTCTATGGTGTAATTGCCGCACTCTTCGCACTTCACGCAACACGGGTCCTCATAATTACTGTCATACATTTCGCCGCAACCTTCACACTCTCGACAATCGCAACCGCAACCGTAGCATGATAGGTAACCACAATTGTCACAGTAGTCCATTTGGTCTTCTGCGGATATGTCACCACAATGGTCACAGGATGTGTAACCGTCGCAAGCACGACCTTCAAGGGTCACCGGTGCGCCGGACCACCCGCAGTCTTGTGTTTCCAATTCAGGCTCTCCAACCCACAGGATGCCCATTTGAGCGGCAACATCTGTCGACATTGGGGCCAATCGCCAACCCTTATTGAATCTCTTGTCCTCCTTTTCAGTCACGCAACATTCGCGTGGAACCACGGCGAGCAAACCGGCATCAACCGGCATCTCTCCCCAATCGCTGAAGCCCCATGTGCCGTCACCGAAGGGGCTTGACCACACTTGAACACTATACGTTTCGCCATCGACGCCAAGCCACTCAATGTAACCGCCGTCTTGTGGGATTTGGTTACAAAACTCATCCCATCTGTTATCATCTATGACGTAGCAGGGGTCACCTGTATAATGTGTCCATTCGTCGCCCTTTGTGTTGTATGCCATCCCAATCTCGCTCCAAAAATTGCTACCCTTTTCACACTATAAACCTTTATATTTAGAAAACACCCCTGCGTACTTCATTGATGGTATTATGGCTCACGCCTGACGACACAGTTGCCGGTTGCAGTTGTCCTTCATACTTGGTGGATTCATTGAAGCGCACGACCACACTGTGCATATCTGTTGTCCATCCACGGGTCTTATTCGTTTTCATTTCGTCTACTTTCTTTGCGGTCTTTTCTGCATAAGAAAGCAACGCCTTCAAATCCTTCACGCTCAAAACCAAATAATGTGTGTATTCCTCTGTCATATTCATTCCTCCTCGTCCCAATAGTCACTCCTCTCTTCGTAAATCGTGCGTCGTGGCTTTGCCCACTCCTCAAAGATGTAGTCGCGGGCCTCATGCTTTGTGTTGAATACGGCTTGGGGGTAAATCTTGTTATCACCCACATGATACCGGAACACATAATGCTTCGCGGCCTTGCCCTTGCCGTATCGCAAGGTGAATCGGTTATCAAGGCAAGCAGTAACCACCTTGTATTCTTCGTGAAATCCACCGACCCTGCGCTCAATGTCTGCCACCGATAGTGGCTCCATTGCCCGTAGCATATCTAATTGTGTCTTACTCATTCACTCGTCCTCCAACTTATCAAACGATATATCGTGCTTCGCCCAACTAAGATATTCGTGATACTGCAATAGTGTCGTGATAATCCATTCCTCATCTCCAATCTTGTAGTAATGTCTACACATCTTTTCAAACTCTTCAATATCCATTCTTTACCTCTCCTGTAAATTATCGTAGTCTTGTTACCCTATAAACCTTTAGAATCGTCCTAGAATCTCCAATCGTTGTCTCACCGCTTGCTTGATACAATCCTTACACACCTTATGCTTTACCAACACACGCTCTCCGCTTTCATGCGCGGCCCACACAAACTCGGTGCGAATCAACGTGTCCCACTTCCCACAGATGGCGCAATTTGTATCGCCTTCTCTGATTCTGATACGTCTCATAACGACCACTCCGCATATCCCGTAACTGTCCACATGGCCCCGCAATCAGGGCATTCAAGTGTTATTTCACTTCCCTGCTCGTAAGTCGGCTTGCGCTTGATACTCAACACCAACCACTCTTTCGATAAGAATGACTTGTCACAATTTGAGCAGAGCATTAGTCGCCTCTCCGATAAACCAATCTCATTTCGTTGTAATTTGTTTCCGAACAATATACTGTGTCTGATATGATTGTTACGTCACCTTCGATGATGGCGGCGACGAGCCGGAGGAGGGTCGCCTTTTCGGCGGCCATCTCCTCCAATGCCCATTCTCTCAATACGCCCTCAATTATCGGCATCTTCGTCACTCTCCCGTGTGTTGTGTCCGCAAACAGTCCCGTCACAGAACCATACGCCGCACTCACTCATCGTTAGTCACCTTTACCTTGCGGAATACCTTTCCGAAGTGCTTCTTCTGCATGGCCGTCACTGACGTTGTTTCTCTCTCTTCCGACCGCTCAAGATTCGATTGTGTGCGCTCAAGATTCTCACGCGCCCACTTGACCGCTTGTGAGCGTTGTGCGAGTACACTGTCACGCTCCTTTCGGGCATATACCATCATGTATTCTTCAGTCCACTTCTCTGCGGCACTCTGTAACGCCTTCTTATTTGCTTCGTAAGTCTGCTTATTGCTTTCGACGGCTCTCTTCAAGGATGCGATTTGGTCAACGTTAGCCAACGCCTCCAAATCCTCGCTCAAAGCCACCCACGCTTCAAAATTGTCCATGAATGTCTTGTCCAATTGACCCATGACTTGCACTTGGTTGCTTCTCTTGTAGTAGTGAGTGTTGTATTCGTAATTCTTATTGAAATCGCCACCCTGAACCTGTCCCCACGGCGTCTTTGCCCCATAGTAGCGGCAATTACTGTGGTGTTGGTTGCCCGATGTGATGTAATTTACAAAGGGGTAACCCAATCGTGAATGAACCATGACCTTCAAGTCATTAACCAAACGGCGAACCCCGTTGTTACCGTAACTTATGATGGTTTGAACGGTGACGGGCCTATGCTCGTAGAATGACTTGTATGTCGTTTGCTTGATTCCGTTAATCACCACTTGATTCCCGCTCGCATCTAACCTCGGAACCTGCTTGCTCTTGTGTTGCTTGAATGACCCCTTCATTAGATGAGCGAACCATTCAGTTGGACTGATAAGTGAAATGGTCTTGACGACCTTACTCCCATGCTCGTCCCTCACGGCCTTTTGCTTTGTTTCCTTTGAACCATCGGCCTTTTGTACTTCGTAGTCTTCCATCTCATACTCCATAGTAATGGGGTTTTGTGGGGTAATTGTGCAACTCCCGCGTGTGCTGAAATAAGTCCGCCCATTCTTTAGTGAATGCTCGGCCTGAACCCATGAGTGTAGATTCGCATTGTACCCTGCGGAAGTCTTCACCCGACCTTCGCGGCTATACTGCGCCTCAAATCCTCTAATTTCTCCTGTGTTGCGCTTTGGCAACGGCTTCTTATTTTGTGTCATTGTCATTCCAATTCCTCCTGTATTTTTCCCTATCCTTGTTACCCTATAAACCCTTCGCTATTCGCTCGTCCACGGGATTCAGATATGTGTTGCGAATCGCTTGTGCGATTGTCGCAAATGATACGCCGTCGTCATTGGCGGCTGAACCGAGAGTCAAAGCGTAGTGGTAATCCCCATCTCGACGATACTTCACAATCAGGTAAATATCGTTACCTTCGTCGTGCGCCTCCTTGATGACTCCAAAAGACTTATTCATCAAATCGTGGTCGGGCAAGCAATCGTGTACCCTCTCCATATATTCGGGATTGTAAGTGTAGAAACCGTTGTCTCGGTCAAGTTGCCATGACACGCCCTGCAAATCACAAGCCACACCGAGACAACAATATGTCGAATCTCCACCACCAATACTTCGGTTTAGAACGCCGCCATCTTCGTCTTGCTCGTATTCACCATTTTCAAGTGCTTGGACCCACTCTTCCCAATTCTTTCGGACTTCACTCGATTCGTAAATCGCCTTTCGCGCCGCCAAAATCATTTCTGTCCCGTTTGCTTCTCTGAGGGGTCGCGTTGGGGTTTGTAACGTCATCCTCACCGTTGTTGCTTGCTTCTTCAATATCTTATCCATATTTATTCCTCCGTTGGGTCGTGCAAATTAACTCCATACTTCTCTAATATCGCTAATGACTTGACATAGTCTATCGCGTCTAATTCGTCCCTGACGATATTAGATATGATTCTGATTACTGTTGCCATGTGTGGCTTAGTCTCAAAATCGAGTGCCGCATCTCCATTTTCCAATAGGTCGAGAATCCCGACCATCAAGTTTTCGTATTGCTTATCCATGCTTCTCATCTCCTGTATTTTCTCCTTAGTTAGTTACCCTATAAACCTTATCCACCACGCAAAACCCATGCGCGATAGTCTGTTGAGTCGAGTGCCGCTTCGTAACACCAATTGCACAAAACATCATGGTTCCCCCATTCATCTTCGTGTTGGTCTTGGTCGCATCCTTCGCAGTAGTAATATGTCATTTACTCGACCCCCACGCCTATCTGCATAGCATTGTATTCCTCTTCTGTATAATGGTCTTCCTCTTTTGGAACAAACATTTTGATAATGTAAATCCAATGTCGAACGACTTCTAAATGGTCATATTTCTGTAAGCCTCTCAAGACACCACTTTCCCAATTGCCCTTTTCAATAACGTTTTGGAAACGACAAACCCAATGAAGTTCATCCTTTTCATGGAAATTGTTACCTTTGTAGTATTCACTCATCATTTTTTCAGCCAATACTTCGTGCCACTTACTCACGCCGTCACCTCCGAAAGCAGGTTTTCCATTTGCTCGGCAAGCGGGTTGTGGGGGTCATCTTCTCCTTCCCAATACAATAGGGTGTCCTCATACGGATTCGTGAACCACCCATCTTCGTCACCCTCCCATGTATAATTTGAGTAGTGGGTAAGGTATATGAGTTGTAAAGGGTTATGCTCTAATGATGCCTTGAATGCTTCAATACCTTCCTCTAAGGTATCGTATTCCATAGCATCACCAATTCCCGTCTTTTCGTCATACCAACGGACTTGCCAATCCTCTTCGTCGGTAAGGTCACCGTCTTGATATACTATTGTCATCAGTAGTCCTCCGTCCATTCGTCGTTGTATCTGCCCATTGGGATTTGCGTTATCTTCGGGCATTGAGAGGAATATGAAGTGATGCCATTCCATTCACTCCATGCCTTCTGTTGTGCCTTTTCTGCGTCTTCCCAATTGTCGAACACTCCGATTACTGCGGGGAAGTGGTGCGAGTAAGACCCACCATCCCAAAACGCCGCATGAACCACATATAGATACTGTGTCGTTGTTGTCTTAAATCTTGTTTCTTCCATAATTACTCCTCCTCTTGTGACCCTATAAAGGTATCGCGTGGTGGCTTGTGCGGGATTCGCAATGCCTTCAATTCACGCACCGAGCGACGTTGATTCCAACGCCATCGGCTTGCATTCCGTTGATTCTTGCGTGGCATTCAGACCACCTCGCATACGCCGCATTCGCAACCATCGTCTTGCCATTCGCAATAATCCCACGGGTTGATGAAGTGTGACCATGACCTGTTGTTGTGCCAATCCATTCAGACCACCTCCACATCGTCCTTATCAAGCACCCATTCAAGAGCCATGATGAACCCATCCACCCATGCCTCCCGATTGTGGGCGTCACTTAGCATTCCTTCATGGACCCCATACTTTCCGGCCAATCGCTTCATCAACGGGGCGTAGTCTTCCTTATTCACATGGCTTATGTCGACAATCAAATCTTCAATCGCTTCTCTTTCTGATTCATTCATTCTTTTCGTCCTCCTTCTTCTTTCGCTCAATGGCGGCGGCTCGGCAAATGTGACACACTTACTCGTCCCCCCATCGCTCGCGCTTTGCCTTTGAATACTTGTCATCCGGCCAATCCTCAATAATAATCTCAAGAATCTGATTTTCGGCCCACTCAATGTCGTGTGGTGTATCAATCTTGTGAGTATTCTTGAGAATCTCAAGGCACATAATCGCTACTGCTCGCGGTGTCGGTGTTATATCCATCGTCTCACTCGTCATTCTTCTCGTCCTCCTTTCCGTCGTAACCTGTGCCGAGGATGAAGTCTGCGGCCTTCTGTGCATGGGCGGCGGCTCGCCATAGGGCTTGTGCGCCACCGTCAGTCTTGAGTCCGGCAAGCCACGATTGAACGTATGCCGCATGGTTGTCAATCATCAGGTGGTCATTATCCACTCCGACCTCTGCACAAACCATTGCCGCACCCATTTCAGCGACCAATTCCTCAAAGGCGTATTCTGTGCCTCCGAATCCCTTGCCCAAATCACGGTTGAGTCGCGCAGGGTGTCCTGTCCAATGAGTCAATTCGTGTAGTAGTGTTGCCGTGAACCCTGTTGAGTCACGGAAATGCTCTCGATTCGGCATTTGAATGTGGTCTGTCGAGACTCGATAGAATGCTCGACCTCCACCGTATCGCAAATCCACATTGTGCTTGTCATATAGAGCCAATGCTTCCAATTCTGCGGCCTCCTCGGTGACTTCGTGAGTCTCGTCTTCGGCGTGTACCTTGTCCGGCAGGTTGGTTTGATTGCGATTGAACACATAGAACCACTTGAGCAGGGGAATCATCTTCTCCTCTTCAGTTTCCTTGTCCGTAATCTTGAGCATCTTGTAAAAGAAAACCGGTGTTGACTTCATGCCCTTCTGAACACCGAAATACTCGTCGCTTCCGATTGAGTTAGCGTGTGCTTCTCCGGCCTTCTTCCATGAAGCGAAAGTCCCCCATTCGTTACTCCATCCATTTTGGGATGCGTTGGCCCAAAGCCACCATACGTTGATGCCTCGGTATGAGCGACCGACGTTACTAACGGGCATTTCTGAACCGCCATTCTTCGTCCACGGTCGCAACCAATTGGTACTTCCACTTTCCATTTCCTTGATGATTGTTTCAACCACCATGTTTCTCATTTGGTCGCGCTTCAGCGCGGCTTCTGCTCTATTGTATTGCTTCTTTGCCATATTTATTCCTCCCTCCGGTTTGCTTCCAATGGACATTCCATCTTGTGATAGATTATCCAATATCTGTAAGCCTCATACACATTGTCTAAATCACGGTTTTCAGCCATGAAGGCTACTATTTCTAACGCTGTTGGTTGTCGCATATCTTCCTCTCCTTCAAATTATCCTATTCTTGTTACCCTATAAAGGTTATTCATCCATCCCTAATTGCTCACGAATGAAATCGACTCTCTTCAAAATCAATTCAGCCAATCCCTCAACGTCAAGGTAATTCTTGTTATTCTTGTGCAGAATGTCTGCGTATTCGTGTATGTCGTAAAGTGCGTGTTGTACCTTCATGCTTTCCTCTCCTGTAAATATCCCTTAGATTGTTAGACTATAAACCTATCCGCGCCCCAAAATTAGTGGGTAACATATATCTGGTTACCCTATAAACCTTATTGTTCACAGATGGCCGAAAAAATTGTGGCCCCGCCCCCCGAAGACGCGCCGTCGCGCTATCATCTTGCACGGGGGAACGGGAACCGTGAAATCAGCCAATTCTCTCCTCGATTCGCTTAATCAAATCCTTGACGCCGAAATACAAATCGTCGTAGTCGCCATTCACCGCATTTTGCTCACGAATCAATCGCTTCAAATGGTATAGTATAAAGTGCGTGTTCATTTCAATTGCCATTTACAATCCTCCATAAGTCAGGGTAATACGAACAGGCATAGGCCACCAATTGTCTGCACGATGTTTCATCGAAGTCCCAATTTACCTTTGCTCTTACTATCGCTAGGCAAAGCACTCTTAATTCATTCTCACTATCTCTCATTTTCATTCCTCCTCATCGGCGTATTGCCTTTCGTCTTGCTCCACTCGCTTGAAGAGAAGCCATGTGAAGCCATCCTTCTTGACCCAATATCCGGCCTTCTTGATTCCATCCTTATTGACCTTCCACTCGTCCCAAAATGCCGAGTCGTTGATGTAACCATACCACATCGTGCGCTTCTTGCTCATCTTCATCTCGACGCCAAAGGCTTCGTGTCGAAGATAGATTGGTCGCGGTGTATCGTGAACCTCAATGTCGAGGTGGTGGCAGATTTCGCGCAGGTTGCGCTTCTCGGCATAGGCATGGGCCTTCTCTTCAGCATCGGCCCTGCTATGAGCGAGATTCTGAATGAAATTGCAGTAGTATGTCGCGCCCCACTTGCTCCAACACACACCCTCTTGATACAAGGTGTAAAATTGCTCCTTCGCTCCTGTCCGGCAAACGTGGAGGGTCATATCAATCTTGTTGTATCGCCCATAACCCTCGTCAGTCTGTAAGTGCTTTGTCATAATTTATTCCTCCCTTGTTACCCTATAAAGGTTACCAACCCATGTAATGTTCCTTATCGTATTCGTAGTATTCGTCCGGTCGCCATTCAAACTCCCAACCAAACTCGCCCATAACCAAACCGTGTTCCCACGGTGGCGTGGGGCCGTAAAATACGGCATCGAATATGAGCCACTGTTGTCTCTCTGAATCATTCCAATTGTCCCAATCATCGCTCATTCGTTCACCTCCATGAACACGGTGTCTTCGTGAGAATTGCCATGACTTGAGCGACCCTTTGTGTTGAATCGGTTTGGCGGGGCAACGTCAATCATCTCTAATTCCCATCGGCCTCGTCGCTGATTGTATCGACGGTTGAAATATCCGTATGCGACAACGGGACCACCGAATGCGGAATTGAGAATCTCTCCGCCGCTCGG
>CEUI01047248.1_pt1 | contig 11816 bp, 11 predicted proteins | sample 531411 | NCBI WGS metagenome assembly CEUI01 (sample SAMEA2622841, study PRJEB7988) | marine metagenome | isolation source: saline water (ENVO:00002010), including
AGTCGATTGGTGTGAAAAAACTAAAAAAGAATATAAGACATTCGAAAGATTGTCTAGACAACAGTTATTGAATACCATGTATGATGCAGAAGGTTTCTGTTTTTTGCCTCGTGGTGGAGATACATGCCCTAGAGTAGTGATTGAAGCAAAAATTCTTGGCTGCAAACTGAAATTAAACAGTAACGTACAGCACTTAAATGAGGCCTGGTTTGCCAAAGGTACGGTGGAATCTATCCTTGAATACTTAAAGAGGCGACCAATCGTGTTCTGGAACGATATAAAGCGTAATATGGATCTTACTTCTACTATAGGAGCATATACTACAACGTATAACTGTGTTTCTCAGAAATACCCATTTGAAGAATGTATATTATCCTTGCTAGCAAACTTTGATGAAGTTGTAGTATTAGATGCAGGAAGCACAGATGGCACGTGGGAGAGACTTTCAGAGATGACAATAGACCATGATAAACTTAATGTGTTTCGACACCCTGTTGATTTTACTCACCCCCGATGGGCGATTCACTCTGATGGAGAATTAAAAGCTAAAGCTAGAGACTTATGTACTACTGATTGGTGTTGGCAGATGGATGTAGATGAAATAATCCATCATGATCAACGGAAGAGGATCCAAGGAGTATTACAAACGACACCGAAAGCTTTTAATATCATAGCTCTTCCAGTTGTAGAATATTGGGGGTCTACCGGTAAAATTAGAGTTGACGTCAATCCATGGAAATGGCGATTAAGCCGCAATAAAAATGAAATTACCCATGGAATCCCTGCTGAACTACGAGCTATCGACGACGACGGCCATGTTTATGCTCTTAAAGGTACCGATTCCTGCGACTATATTGACAGTGAAACGTATGCAAGGTTACCTTTCGCAGGATTTTACGATGAAAATATTCATGGAGTTCGAGTGGAGGCTTTAAATGGTTCTGAAAATCATAGAGCTGCATATGAAAGTTGGATTAACCAAGTTGTAGAATTGCTCCCTACAGTATACCACTATTCTTGGTACGACATTGAAAGAAAAATTACCTCTTATAAGACCCATTGGGCCAGATTTTGGAAGTCAATGTATAATTTAGACACAGACGATACCGCGGAGAACAACGTGTGTTTTGACAAACCATGGTCAGAAGTGACTGCAGACGATATCAAAGTGCTAGCTCAACGATTAGAAGAAGAGAAAGGAGGCCATATTTTTCATGGAAAGATAGATTGGGATGCTAAAGTACCATGGATAGAATTAAAAAACAGAGGGCCTTTAGATGTATAGAACAATATTGAAACTTAATATGCTTCATTTGCTAGCAGAGTCTAAAAATTTTCGAAACGATGGTTGGTGTCAACAGGGTTATAGAGAAAAATACAAAGAAGCTTTGAAACAATATATCATGACGTACACGTCTCTTCCAGAGCTGCCGCGGGAATAATTGTACATTTCTATGTCTCCCGTTATTATATAAGGTAGCAAGGGAGCATTATGTTATTGCCTACAGGAAAACCTCATGTATCTTTTTCAGAGATTAAAGTCTGGAAAGAATGTTCCTATCGACACAAACTAGCGTACGTAGATAAGTTAGACACATACGAAAATAATCCGTATGCTGATTATGGTACTGCAGTACATAATGCGATAGAGAATTATTTAAAAACAAAATCCATGGATATAAAAACATGCCTAATTGAAATCGATTCAGCTTGGGTCAGAAATGGTTATGATACACCAGAATATGCAGAAAAAATGAAAGACCACTCTTGGTGGAAAGGAGAACCGGTCGAAGTATGGCAAGAGTATGCATCAACAGTTCTAAAAAAGTTCCCATCTTGGTTAGACGAAGAGTTTCCCGACTGGGAACTAGTAGATGCAGAACATCAGCTTTATGAGTCTATCGAAGGCGAAGATGTTTCTTTCAAAGGGTTCGTAGATTGTTTGATAAAAGCGAAAGACAAAAAAGGCAAAGAGCTCCTTTGGGTAATTGACTGGAAAACAACTGGCAAAGGTGGTTGGTTTGGAAAAAAGAGGAAAGATTTTTTAGTGACTGCTCAAGTTGGCTTATATAAGCGATATATTGCTAGAAAATTAGATCTAGATCTTAAAGAAATACGGTGTGCTTATGTGTTTTTAAAGCGTGGAGCAAAAACAGAAAACTGTATTGAGACTTTTAAAGTAAGTGTGGGCCCTAAATTTGTTGAAAGAGCTGATAAATTAGTGTCTTCTATGGTTAAGAACGTCAAGAAAGGCTTCACTTTAAAGAACTACAACTCTTGTAAGTTCTGCCCTTTCGCAAACTCGGAGCACTGTAATGGCGGCCAATGGTAAAAGAAAAATTTTGATGTTGTCTGACCATGCATTGAGTACTTCTGGTGTGGGTACCCAAAGCAGGTTTCTAATTAATGGTTTGGTCGACACTGGGAAGTATACGTTCAGACAGTTTGGAGCAGCCATGAAACACGATGATTATCGAGTTAGAAAGGTTAATGATGATTTTATTATTAAGCCTACAGATGGTTTTGGTACTCCAGAGATGCTAAGATTAGCATTAGCCACTGAAAATCCAGATTTGATCTTAATTTTTACAGATCCTAGATTCTTTCAGTGGCTCTTTGCAATGGAAGATGAAATCCACCAAGTATGCCCTATCGCATATTGGCATGTTTGGGATAATAAACCATATCCTAAGTTTAATGATGCATATTACGAGGCCACAGATCTTATAGCGTGTCATTCCCATCACACATATGAGCAATTGTCCCCGATGTATCCAGACAAAACCTATTTTGTGCCCCACACTGTCCCTTCAGATGTGTATTTTCCTTTTACAGAAGATCAAATTCAGCAAGCTAGAAAAAAATGGATACCCAATAAACAAGATTGGTTCGTTGGATTTTGGTCTAATAGAAATGCAAGGCGAAAAAGACCCAATGATTTAATATGGGCATGGTCAGAATTTGTTAACAAGTTAGAAAAAGAAGTAGGTCATCGCAAAGCAGTACTTCTTATGCACACAGACCCTTTTGATACAGAGGGCCCTCATCTGTTAGCTTTGCGAGACTATTACGGATTAGAAGACAATATAGTGTTCAGTACTGAAAGGGTAGGGTTTGATCAATTAAATGAGTACTATAATTTAGCTGATTTTACGATAAATATTTCACATAGCGAAGGCTTCGGTCTTTCAACACTCGAGTCTATGATGACAGCCACTCCAATTATTGCTCCTATGACCGGTGGCCAAACTAGGCAAGTGGTTGATTATAGAGATAACAGCGAACAAGGTGTAGCTTTGCCGATTGAATTTCAAACAATGGTTGGAAATCAACAGATTCCATACATTCTAGAAGACTATACTTCGATCACAACGATCGTTGAAGCGATGTGGGAAACATATATAGTGGCTCAAGATGCGCATGCTAAAGCTAACTTAAGTGAAAAAGTATTGAATTATGTTAATTACGAATTTAATTACGAAAAGAGGATACAACAGTGGGATAAGCTTATTGAGCATACTATCCAAACGTGGAAAACTCGGTATAATCGATACTACATGGAGGTGCTATAATGACGCACGTACATATCCGAGGGCCCTTGTTATCGATATCTGGTTATGGAGTACACGCCAGACAGATTGCAAGATGGGCTTTTTCACAAGATTTTGATGTTACAGTTGAAATCTTGCCTTGGGGAAATACTCCATGGTATACTGATAGATCTGAATGCAATGGCCTGATTAACAAGATTATGGAGGCAAGTACACCGCTTACTAAAAAACCAGATTATTCTTTCCAAGTTCAACTTCCGCATGAGTGGGATAACACAGTTGCAAAGAAAAATTTTGGAGTTTCTGCCATAGTAGAGACTAACAAGTGTTCCCTTAAGTGGATAGAGTGGTGTCTTAAGATGAATCATGTTATAGTCCCTAGTGAATTTTCGAAAAGATGCTTAGTAAATTCAGGGCTTAAATCAAAAAGAGTGACTGTAATACCTGAATCTTATATAGATTCTTGTATTAAAAACGAAAACCAAATTTCTTTGAAGTTTGAAACAGATAAGAATTTTTTAATGCTAGGCCAAATGAGTGGTGATTGGGAAACAGATCGTAAAAATACGGCTCAAACTATAGCTTTGTTTTGTGATGTGTTTAAAGATAGGAAAGATGTAGGATTGATTGTTAAAACAAATTCCGGAGGCAACTCTTCTATCGATCGTACAATTTCTAGAAATAAACTTAAGTCTATTTTGAAGCAAGTAAGAAAAAGTGAATTTCCAAAAGTTTACTTTTTGCATGGATACTTAAAAGACAAGGAAGTGTCGTCGTTGTATTATCATCCCAAAGTGAAAGGTCTGATATCTCTCACCCATGGAGAGGGTTTTGGGTTGCCATTATTAGAAGCTGCAGCGTGTGGTCTTCCAGTGATGGCCACAAATTGGTCAGCCCACACTGAGTTTCTTAATTTAGGGTCTTGGACTAAAGTTCATGGAAACCTTGTAAATATCCCAGAGCGTAAAATTGATGATATAATTTTCACTAGAGATGCACAATGGGCTAATCCGGATGTAGCTAGCGCTAAAAAAGCTTTGCAAGATTTTCTAGAAAACAATGAAAGTTTGCGAAATAGTGCATTAGATCTTAAAAACAAGGTTCAAAACGCTTATTCTTTTAAGAAGGTATCAAGTAGATATGATAAATTCTTCAAGAGGTGGAAATGATATGGTGGGTTGGAGGATATGGCCTCCTCGTTACAGTTTTGTTAATGTTGTCAGTATATTACAACTATAAATTTGGCCGAACTCTTATTCGAATGGAGGATGCGCTTGAAAATTCTTTAGATAAATTAGACGAAAGGTATGAATCTGTCTCCAAAATTTTGGAAATTCCATTATTTTATGATTCTCCTCAAATTCGTCAAGTTGTTACGGATATAAAGATATGTCAAGAAAGCATACTTTACGTTGCGAATGAGATCGGTCGTCTCGAGGAGATCGATGATGGCGAAGAAGAAAATCGTTAGAAAAAGAAAAACAACAGGGGCTAAAAAGAGAAATAAAGGTTATTTCACAAAGGTACATCAAGAAGCTATTGTAGCTTTTTGTAAGTCTGATTGCCCAAAAGAAAAAGATGAATTATATACCAACACTATTCGAACAGCTTTAGAGAAACTTTCAGAAAACTTAATATACGTATACGGGTTTCATAAACAGCATGACAATATAGATGTTCTAAAGCAAGATTGTGTAATTAACCTTTATGAAACATTGCATAAATTTGACCCTAATAAAGGCCATCGGGCCTTTTCATACTTTAATGTAGTAGCAAAACATTGGTTGATCATTCATTCTAGAAAGAAAAATAAGAGGAAATTCAGGATGGTGTCTATTGATGATCCTGCTAATGAAATTAATATAGATTCTTTGTTTCATAGAAACGGCCAATTTGTTGCACCACCAGATTCTGCAATTGAAAAAAGAGAAAAGAACGAAGAAATACTAGCTCTTTTCAAAGAAATTAGAAAAAGAGTACGCAATGAACGAGAAGTTAGGTGCGTAGATGCAATTATAGAGATATTTAATAGAGTTGATGAGCTTGATTTTCTTAATAAGAGAGCCATTTTCGTATATGTTAGGGAATATTCTGGTTTAAATTCAAAACAATTGTCAATGTGCATGTCATCGATACGCAATATATATCGACAATTGAACGGTTCGGGCAAGGAGTTTGATATATTATGACAAAAAAGACAGATCCAGCAATGACTTTCGACGATGTGTCGAAGAAAACAGAGCAGTTCGGTGCCTTACTCGAATCAATCGAGAATCTAGAAGACAAAAAGAAGCACTTGTGGCGAGAGATATATGAAAATGCCATTGTCGATCGCATGAATGCGTACATGTTATTTACTGATGTGTATGGTTGTATGACAGGCGATAAGGCAGATCACGTAACTCTGGGCCCGATGATGGCAAAGTATATCGAAAGAATGAACAAATCAAATGATCAGCTTCTTAAATTAGCAGATTTAATCGCCAAAGAGGAAGAAAGGGCATCTCAAATTGTGCCTGATGATATTTTTTCACAAATACAGGGATAAAAATGGCTAAAAACAGAAGAAATATAGGTGTCGACACTGTTGCAGTATCTGCCAAAGATATGGATGCTGGAGCTTCTAGGGCTTTATCAGGCCCATCAGGCTCTAGTGTATTCAGTAGGGCTATTGTAATTGAAATTATTACTACTCCAAATGATCTTATAGATCTTTTTGATGAAGAACCTGAAGAAGGGGATGCAGAATCGGAAAATCCTTTCCACAACAAGATAAAAAACACTGAAAGTGCTAAAAAAGCCCCTCGAGGAAGTCTAATAGTCAAAGAATTAACAGATAATGCTTCTGACACGTATATCTGTGCTTATCCTTTCTTTCAATCTCATATAATGTTACCAGCACACGTTGGAGAACAAGTGTGGTTATTTGTTGATGGCGAAGATTATTTTTGGTTATCTAGAATTGCAGGCTCAAATATTTCTGAAGATGTTAATTTTACTCATGTTGATAGAGATTTACAAACCCCCATTAAATTAGGCGGTAATGCAAAAGACAAAAGCGATCAAGAAAAAGGTGTATTAAAAAGATTGATCGGACTTTTCAATAACGGTGCTGGAGGTGATGCTGGTGGTGCAAAAAATGCCCCTGAAGGAGCTGATACAAAATCAGTAAAGCTAAATGCAATCTTCACTAGAGAAAAATCAGAGCCAATTCCAAGGTTTACTCCCCGACCTGGTGACTTAGTTTTGCAAGGATCTAACAATACTTTGATCGCTTTGTCTACTGACAGAGGCTGGAACAAAGATGCAGAAGATTTTTCTATCTCTAATGCGCATGAAGAAGCGCTAGACGGCACTGGTTCGATCGATATAGTTGCAGGAAGAGGCATGCAAGAAGATCCCTCAGCTGATTTTATACCATCTGATGAAGAATCAGAGGGTACAGAGCCGACTAGAACGGGATTTAGAACTATTGTGGATGAACTTGGTGGTGTTGAAAATAATAAATTAGCGAAACAGAATGAAGAATCGATTAATTTTGCCGAAGGAGATCCGGATTTCCATCTAGATGCTAGCAGAGTTTTTGTTTCTATGAATTCTAAAGTAGATGAACGATTAACGATCGCTGCAGAGCTTCCAGTTTTAGCTGAAGGAGATTTAGAAGATAAAGAAGATGCATCAGTAGTTTTAAAAACTAACGAATTAAGAATTATAGCCAGAGAGAATGGTTCAGTTAGAATTGTCAAAGAGAAAGGCGAAGAAGGATTGGGTGCTAGTATTATCATTCAGCCAGATGGCACAATTCATGTCACCGGAGAAAAAATATTTATCGGTAAGTCTGGAGGAGAAGACGGCAAAAATGAAGGTCCAGGCCCCGGTGGGATGCAACCCTATATTAAGTTTTCTGTAATGAAAGAGTATCTGGAAGAATTACACGCATCGATCGATAAATTTTGTCAAACGACTCTTACACATACTACGCCAGGGTATGGTGCACCATCGCCTCAACTTAACCAAGCAGTCGGTGATCTAAAAGCAGACATGGCTGCAAACAAACCAAAGATTGATCAACTGCAATCAGAACGAATATTTGGAGAATAAAAATGCCATTATCAGCAGCACAACCAGGATTACAAGCACAGATAGAAGCAGCTTTTAAAAAAGTAATGGCTGCAGGTGAAAAAGACGGAGCTAGTCCGGATGCAATTATAAAAACTCTTTCTATTGATTTAGCCGCGGCTATTCATGCGTATACTATGCAAGCTGTTGTCAATACTCAGGGCTCTGGAGCGATCACTGGCGTAGCAACTGTTGTGCCTGTGACTGGTGTTGGCCCTGTTGTTGGTGCTGCACCGATTGTTATATCTACAGGAACTCTTGCGTAGATTTTTGTCAACTACCTAATTACAAATGAGGTGAATTATGAGCTTGACAGGAAACCAAACAAGAAAGACGTACTCTTTTAAAAGTTCTGGCAAAACAAAAGCAGATATAAAAGCGCAAATACCTGATACTCCAACGAAATTACCGATCGGAATACGAACTCCTCTGCAGATATCTAGAGGGTCTGGCCTTTTTGAAATGCATACTGATTTAGCAAGACAAATTTCTGATAATTTAAGAAATCTAATATTGACTAATCATGGTGAACGATTGGGGTTTTATGATTTCGGAGCTAATTTAAGATCTTTAGTCTTTGATTTGGGTCAAGAAGCTGCAGATGAACAAGCGATTGAAAGAATCAGGAACACAGTTGACAAATATATGCCCTTTGTTAGCTTGGGAGGTTTCCAAGTCTTTATAGATAGGTTTGATAACAAACAAGTTGCAAAAGTTGGTATACAGATTACTTATTCTGTTCCACTTTTAGAAGAAGCTGTAAGAACAATGGAAGTGATGCTGTATGTTGGAGGATAATAGATGGCTGATAATATAAAAAATAAATTTGGTATACAACGAAAAAGAAATTACCTGAATAGAGACTTTTCAGATTTTCGTGGTGAGCTCCTAAGATATGCCAACACATACTTTAAAGATAAAATACAAGACTTTTCAGAGGCTTCTTTGGGTGGCCTTTTTCTAGACATGGCTGCATATGTTGGTGACAACATGTCATTTTATTTAGACCACCAATTCAACGAGTTAAACCCTAATACAGTGGTTGAATCTCAGAATATAGAAACCATGGTTCGAAATGCTGGTATAAAAATTATGGGAAATTCACCAGCTTCAGTCACTGTTGATTTTTATATAGAGATAAATACAGAATTAGACCCAAATGGTGTTACTATCCCAAAAGCTGTAGAGCTTCCAACCATTAAAGATGGTGCAAAATTAGAAACTAATACTGGAATTATATTCAACTTGACGGAATCGATTGATTTTTCTCAAAAGAATGAAAATGGAACATACATTGCAGAGACTACTGCGATCACTGATTCTACTGGGGCTATCAAATCTTTTGTGTTTAAGCGCTCTGGGTTATGTGTGTCTGGTGCTACGACAACCCAAACATCTAACATATCGTCTACATTTATACCTTTTAGGACAGTTACGTTAGAGAACCAGCATGTAACTAGCATTTTAAGGGTTTACGATAGTGATGGAAACGATTATCACGAAGTAGAATCTTTAGCACAAGACACAGTCTTTAAAAAGAACAGGCTTTCCAATGGAGATACATCTTTAGAGGTAATTGCTTCTCCATACAGGTTCACAACTTCGGTAGATATTGCAAGTAGATCTACTACGCTGAGATTCGGTTCTGGTGATGGAAGCAATATACTAGAAACAAAAGTTCCAGACCCTTCAGATATGGCTCTTCCGCTGTATGGAAAAGAGACATTTAGCTCTTATTCATTAGACCCAAATCGATTATTGCAGTCTCCAAGTTTGGGAGTGTCACCCACAGATACTACGTTGACAATCATCTATAGATATGGTGGTGGAGCCGATCACAATGTAGATGTTGAAGCAATAGTGGGTGTCAATGAAGTAGAATTTATTTTTCTACCTGGAACTAGTTATGATGCAGCACAGACTATCAAGAATTCATTAGCAGTATCCAACTCTAGTGCAGCTGCCGGTGGTGCTGCCGCACCAACTTTGTCAGATCTTAAGAATTTTGTTACATCTGCAAGAACTATGCAAAACAGAGTAGTGACTACGGAAGATCTTTTAGCTAGGATTTATACTCTGCCAACAGAGTTTGGGATTGTTTATCGAGCCAATGTTTTGCCGAATCCAGAAAATGCTTTAAGTTCTATTCTTTATATTACTTCTAGAGACGCGTCTGGGAAATTAGTGGCAGCTAGTGATGCTTTGAAAAAGAATCTTTCATCCTATCTGAACGAATTTAGATTGATTGGAGACGCAATGGATGTTTTAGATGCATCTGTTATTAATTACCAAATCAATATAACATGTAGATTTTCTCACAATTCGAACAAATATGAACTAATATCCTTAATCATAAGAAAAGTCAAAGCATTATATACAGCTGATACAATGGCTTTAGGAAAACCGATAGTTAAAAGTGATATTGTGAACGTAGTAATCAACCAACCAGGCGTTATTGCTTGTGTTGACATAAAATTAAATAATGTTGCTGGTACAATCCAGAACCGCACATATTCAACAGTGCAGAAAAATCTAGATTTAGCTTTAAAAGATGACATATACTTCGCAGAACCCTACGAAATTTACGAATTAAGGCATCCCTCGAGCGACATTATCGTGACTGTGTTATAGGAGTATACTGATGATTTTTCACCATACTGGCTCAAAAGATTCATACATTACAAATAAAATAATAGGAGGAGCAAGAAGAGCCACTGGCGGTAACGTTGGATTTGCTTCTACCATAGATCTTTTCAAACTTTATGGAGAGTCAACCTTGTCTGGTGTCAAAGGAACATGTTCTATTGGAGGTGCAGATCCTGTGGATTATCCAGCTGGGTATCAAGCTTGCATTGATGTTCTTGGAACTTGGAGCCCTAATTTAATAGAGCTCTCCAGAGGATTAATTCAATTTGATCTTGCTAGCTTGCAAACTGAGCTAGACACTATGATATCGTCAGCCACAGATACTTCTTTAAAGATTAATTTGGTCATGAAAGATGTACAAGGCACCCAAGTTGCTCCATCTAATTTTACTTTAAAATTATTCAAAGTGTTAGAATCTTGGGATGAAGGTGTAGGTGATAATGTAGTTACTTTTGGTGATGCACATGCTGTTTCTTGGGCTTCTAGATCGATAGGCAATGATTGGACAACAGCAGGTGGTTACTATGACGATTCAGCTGCAATTGGTTCTCAAACATTTTCCACGGGTTTAGAAGACTTAAGAATCGATGTAACAGATTGGGTCAAGGCATGCTGGGATGGTACTCATGTTAATAACGGATGGATCTTAAAATTTGATTCAGAAGAAACAGATACGGCTTCTTATTTTGTCAAAAGGTTTGCTTCAAGACATACAAGAAACCCTTTTCTCCGCCCCCGGCTGGAATGTTTTTGGAATGACTATTATTTAGATGACAGATTATCTTTTGAGGCCAATACAGCTAATAAATTGTCGATCAGGAATTACTCCAAAGGGGTTGCAACAGCTATTACTTCGCCAAGCTTAACACTGTTAAGTGGGTCTTGGAAAAAAGAAAGTATATCAGTAACCCAAGTAAGCATGAACACAACAGATCAATCTGGATTTTATGAAGCTTCAGTCAATATGGATCTTACAACTTCTGACTATTCATCTTTGGCTAACGATTTGATTGCAAATGGTACCTCTTTAATACAAGAGCGATGGTATGATGGTACAAAATTAATTTACTCTGGTTCGTTTGTTTTGAGAAATCCCCAAGCAGATAATTCTTCGGCTCCAAAAGATTATAGGTTCTCTATTTTAGATCTTAAATCCAAGTATACTTCACAAGACCAGCCAATGATACGCTTATTTGTTAGAGATAGAAATCAAGCCAATGATCCTGTTCGTATGCCCATTCAATTAGCATCACAAACTATTAACAAAGCTTATTACCAAATAAAAGATACTAATTCTCAACAGATATTGATTCCATTTTCTGATAAAGCTGACAGTAGTTTACAGCCTATAGAGGCTACTAGGATTTCATCAGACGGCGATGGAATGTACTTTAGCTTTCCAGTGTCAGTGTTACCACGAGGTAGAACATATACGATTGATATAGCCTTTTACGATCGAGGAAAACGGAGAATTTTTGAGTCGAATCAAGCATTTAGGGT
>CEUI01002049.1_pt1 | contig 11814 bp, 18 predicted proteins | sample 531411 | NCBI WGS metagenome assembly CEUI01 (sample SAMEA2622841, study PRJEB7988) | marine metagenome | isolation source: saline water (ENVO:00002010), including
TTTTTTCGATTCTACCACAACACAATAATCTAAGTCTTTTGCAGCTACCATGGTTAAGAATCTAAAATATAACCCCTCAGAAGGAGGGTCGGAAGATAATGTAGACGAAATAATTAAATTCATCCTACAGTAAATTACACTTTGTTTTTAAAGTAACTTGAAAAAAAAATTATACATGGTATAATATTTTGCATGAGGCTCGACCATATAGCTTATAGAGTAAGAGATAGGCATAAAGCGGCAAAGTTTTTAGAGAAATGCCTTGGCTATTCCTTGGGAACCGAATTTCAAATAGAGTTCGACGATGGCTCAAAGGCCGATTGTTTGGCTTTAATACCGCCAGAAGAGAGGCATTTAGATATTTCAGAGTGGGAGGTGTTTTTAGCAGACTCTCCAGAGGCAAAGGTTAAAAAAAATAAAATGGACCTTGATTTTCATGCTTACCACGCACCCCCAGAAATTTTTGTAAGCGACGGCCCTGTGGGTTCAATTGTTGGAGATTGGGTTGAGGAAAATGGGCCGGGGGTTCACCATATCGCTTATCAAGTCGATGATGTAGAAGAAACCATGAAAACTTGGCTTGAAGCAGGTTTTGCTGAGTTCTTTTCAGAAAGACCTTTACAATGCGAAGGTTTAACACAAGTATTTACAAAGCCTTCTGAGTTGACGGGGGTTATTTATGAGCTTATAAATAGAACCGGAGACGGATTCTGTGAAGAAAATGTTAAAGGACTTATGGAAAGCACTAAGGGGAAATAATATGAGAGATTTTGAGGGAAGAAATTATATAAATGGGGAGTGGAGAGCCACCCCAGAAATGTACACTAAAATTAATCCCGCCACAGGCAAAGCCCAAGGAGCTTTCCCAATGAGCGGTTCTACTGAGATTCAAAAAGCTTTACTCTCAGCTAGGAACGCTTTTAAAAAGTGGAAAAAGGTTAGCCGATTTGTTCGTTCTGATTACATGAACAAAGTTGCTCAGTTAATTGAGAGGGACAAAGAAAAACTGGCTAAAATTATTTCATTGGAGACGGGAAAAAATTACAATGAAAGCATTGCAGAGGTTAACGAGGCCCTGCACATGGCCCAGTTTGCTTTTGGTTCTGGCCGCTATAGTCATGGCGAAGCTGTATCTTCGGAAATTGAAGACAAAGATTCTTACATGCTTCGCAAGCCAAAAGGTGTAATAGCTATTGTAACGCCATTTAATTTTCCATTGGCCATAGGCATGTTTTGGAACGCTGCCCCAGCCCTAGTGGAAGGAAATACGATAGTAATAAAACCAAGTGAAGATGCCCCAATGTCAACTCAAGCCGCTGTTCAAATTTATGCGGAAGCTGGTATCCCTCGTGGCGTCATTAACTTGGTGCATGGCGATGGTTCTGCTGGTGACGCTTTGGTTCGTGGCGATTGCGACCATATTTGTTTCACTGGTTCTGCCAGCGTCGGAAAACATATTCGTAAAGTGGCTGCTGAATCTTGGCACAAAACCACCTCTTGTGAATTAGGAAGCAAGTCTGCTTGTATTGTATTCGATGATGTTGAAATGGATTTGGCCATCGAGGCTGCGATAGCTAGTGCGTTCAAGCTCTCTGGTCAAAGGTGCGTTTCTTCAGGAAGAATGATTGTTCAAAGGTCTGTGTATGATGAGTTTTGTAAAAGGTTTGCCGAAGAGGCTTCTAAATTAAAAACAGGCAACCCACTTAAGTCTATGCTTGGAACTTCTGGCTGTCCCGATGGAATGGTCTGGGAGGAGCTTGTGCCAAATGAGGATATTTACTATGGCCCAATTATTAACGAGCAAGGCTTTGCTAAGGTTAGGTCTTATAATAAAATGGTTTTAGATGACCCCGAGGCAGAAGTTCTCTTGTCTCCTCTATATACTGGCGAAGGGAAGAGTTATTATAGTACGCCCATGGTTTATAAAACAGAGTGGCGCGGGCATCAAGCTCAATACCTTAGGAACGAAGTATTTGGTCCGCACGTTGCTATTATACCTTTTGATACCATAGAAGATGCAATTCACATTTATAATGACACCGAGTACGGCCTTGCTGTTGGAGTTCTAACAAACGATTTTAGAAAAGCGAGAATAATGAGGGACGAGTGTGATGCGGGGATGATTTACTGGAATGGTGGTTCGATTGCAGCGGAGTCTCACCTTGCTTTTGGAGGAGTTAAGAAGTCTGGAAATGGCTTTCCAAGTGCAGCAAGAACTTACAGAGCGGTTACTCATGAGATAAGCTGGACAGTAAATCACGCAGATAGACTGACGTTCCCGCAGGGCATGAAATGAAAATAGAATTCGGATGCGGAGCCAAGTTAAGGCGCGGGTATATCGGATGTGATGTCAGAGCTTTATCTGGGGTGGAGTATGTTTGTCCGTGCTGGGAAATTCATAATCACGTACAATCAAACAGCGTTGAAGAAATTTATTCTCGTCATATGTTTGAACATCTAACCTTCAAACAGGGTGAAAATAGCTTAAAGTCTTGGTTTAAGATACTAAAGTCAGGGGGAGTTGTTAACATGATTCTACCCAACTTACATTTTCACGTCGAAGAATATCTCAGAAATTTCTATGATAGAGAAGGGGGAAACGTAAGAGACTCTTATGAACATTCAATAGCTGGATTTTATGGATGGCAAAAAGAAACTGAAGATTCACCCCCTTGGACGGCAGATAAAAACGATTGGGGAACACATAAAAGCGGATATGACATAGCATCTTTAAATAAGTTGGTTGAGAAGTGTGGTTACGATAACTTTGAAGCCAGAACCGACAAACCTCACGATTTAAATGTTATTTTTCAAAAACCATGACTGAGTTACCACAACACTTGGGGGGTCATATGAACGTGACTCATCTAGACCAAGGAGCTTTGAATTGGGCTTTGGAAAATCTAGAAGTAAAAACAATGATAGATGTGGGGTGCGGCCCCGGCGGCATGGTACAACTCGCCAATAAAATGGGAATCAAGTGCGTTGGTGTAGATGGAGACTTTACTGTTAATAGAGGAGAACTGCCTTGTATAATTCACGATTACACACTTGGAACCTGTAAAGAGTTAGAAGGTAAAATCTTTGATTTAGCTTGGTCGGTAGAATTTTTAGAGCACGTTGAAGAAAAGTATATTCCTAGTTATATGGATACTTTTCAAAAAGCTAAGTATGTGATTTGTACTCATGCGCCATTGGGGTGTCCGGGGGTTCATCACGTTAATTGCCAAGACGAGTCTTACTGGATTAATAAATTTTCAGAATTTGGTTTTGAATTTTTAACCTCAGAAACCCTGCAACTCAAATCTGTTAGTACGATGAACATCAACAGGCCTGAGAAAAAGCAGTTCATAAAAAAGACGGGAAAGGTTTTTAAAAATGTTAGCAGATAGGTCTGTAGGGTACATGCTTGAGGAGCAAACTGATAAAATGGTTTGGCCAGATTTAAATTTGGTTCCTCACTTAAGACACCTTACTCAGTTTGAGTATGATTGTTCTAACTTACGTAGAGCCTTGGCCTCGGGAGATAAAGATTATATAACCAGAAAGCTTAGTGTTATAAAGTCTAATGTATTAGAAAGTTCCTATACGGCTAAGTTTTTTAATAGGTTCTTGCTGGAATATGACAGAGAGGTTGAAGCTTTAAACAAAAAGGGGCAAATAAAGGGTCTGTCCAACCTATCCGAAGAGGGCGCACGTTTAGCAGAGAATGGCTTTTTTACAAAACACTTAGAACAAAAAGATATAGAGAAAATAAATAAACACCTGCAATCAGATATAAATAGCCTTTTAAATAAAAAGCCGACAAGAGATTACAGGTCATACGATAGGAGTATATTTTATGTTCAAGACTCTAATACGCAACTTATAGATAGTATCTTGCGTGAAAGCGGGTGTATAAACGCTGCGGAGGAATATTTTTCTTTTTCGATGAAGGTGCATTCTGTTACATTGCACATCAGCTTTCCTGACGATGTTCACTTTAATCAAGTAATGTCAGATAAAGATTATTTTCCCAAGACTTGCGGCCTACATTTTGACCCGAAAAGTAGTACGATTAAATCTATTTTATATTTAAAAAATATAACAGAAGAGGACGGCCCTTTTACTTATTTGCCCAAGACACATAATTTAATTAACCCACCCCTAGAAAGGTTATCAGCCAAAGCAAATTGTACCGTTAACTATTTAGATAGCGATGAAGCTAGGGCGAGCTTTATGGGCTTGCCTTCAGACATGAGAAAAACTTCAATATTTGGGACGATTACAGATGATTCGGACGAGCTTTCTAAAAAAATACTAAAAGAAGAAAAATCCTTTTTATCCGAAGATGGAAATGTTATAGTTTTTGACCCAGCAATGCACCATAGAGGTGGTATATGCAAATCCGGTCATAGAATTTCATTACAAATAGCAATAAGAGGATAGACAATATGCTTAAATTATCTCAAGAAGTTTTAAATAGAAGGGTTTGGAATCAGCCGATATACAAAAGCCATATTAGAGATTTTATGCTAGGCCAGACGAAAGATTACATATCTAAAGATAAAAATGTAATTGATATTGGTGCGGCGGTAGGAATGTATTCTTTCTTCTTTTCTCAGTGTGGCAAACATGTTTATTCTTTTGAGGCAGTGCCCCCAGTATTTAAACAGTTGCAAATAACTTGCGAAAAGACGGATAATATATCAGCGTACAATCTCGCGGTTTCTAATCATAGCGGCAGAAGTAGTTTTTTTGTAGATGACAAAAGATTGTCAAATAGCAGTTTTCAAAATTTAGTAGATGGTCAAGAAATAGAGGTAGACGTAGTGACTGTAGACTCTATGGATTTTAAAAACGTGGGCTTTATCAAGATAGATACCGAGGGAACAGAATTTGAGGTAATCGAGGGGGCCAAGCAAACCATAGAGAGAGATAGGCCTAATTGCATGGTTGAAGTCTATGGAAAATTTGCTAAGTATCCGCCCGAAGAAATATTTTCCTTCTTCTTTGATAGGGATTATTTTTGTTTTTACAATAGTAAGGGGTCTGGACTTGTTAAGGTTGACAATAAAGAGAAGGCATCTACCTTGGCGGTAGATGAAAATATGATTAATGTCCACGACGGAGATTTTTTGTTTATAGATAAAGAAAATGGCTGTATATCTTCAAAATAGTGCGTTTGTTCATATTCCTAAAACTGGAGGAATTTGGGTTAAGGATGCCTTAAAATCTTGCGCGTCCGTAGAGCGCGACCATATACCCACCACCGCGCACTTTACCCCTAATATATATTATGGAGTCTTTCTATTTGTTAGAAAGCCCTGCTCTTGGCTGGGCTCTTTGTTTTCTCAGAGAAAATATAAAAAGTGGAATTGGGACTCAAATGAACTTGAATCGACGTGTAAAAGTGAAGATTTTGATGAGTTTATAGATAATGTTTGCAATAATGAGGGCGTAGTTGAAAGATATTTCAATCAATATACTCAAAAATATGAGATTAATAATGATTTACAGGTTGGCAGACAAGAGAATTTGTGCAATGATTTGATTAGAATTTTAAAGCATTTTAACGAACCCTTCAACGAAGAGGGGTTATTAAAATGGAATAATACAAAGCGCAATAATTCTGGCAAAAAGTTCGGGTTTAGATTTGAATTGACAGAAAAGCAGAAAAATAAAGTTTACTTTTCTCAAAAAGGTTTTTATAATAAATATTATGAGTGATAACGATGCACCACAAAAAATGAGCAGACAGGAAGAGAACTGGCACATGATGCTGACCCTCAGAATGTCTTGGAACGACGCCAATGCTATCAAGGATGAATCAGATAGAAACTTCTTGATGGCTAGAATTGGAGAAATTCATGAAGCTCAAAAATTACAAAGGGACGCCGCCGCTGCCTCAGAGCAATAAACATGCAATTTCATGACTCTAAGCAATTTGCTGCGGATGACCAGCAAGTAGTATTGGTGGACATAGATGAAACTGTTTGTGCTTATGGGGAAAAGCGTAGATATGATTTGGCGATTCCAATTAGTAAAAATATAGACAAAATAAATAAACTATACGATGAGGGTTGGTATGTAATTTATTGGACTGCGCGAGGAGGTTCAGAAAAATCAAAGGCCGCCGGTAGATGTTATTATGATTTTACTTGGAAGCAATTAGAGTCTTGGGGATGTAAGTTCCACGACCTTTCAACTGGTTCTAAGGGAAAATATATTAAACCAGCCTGTGATTTGGTTATCGATGATAAGGCAAAAAGAATAGAGGAAATATAATATGTCACCAGATGGGAGAGCTTTAATCTTAGGGGTAGGTAGGATGGGCAAAGCAATAGCCTATGCTATGAGCAAGATGAATTATCATGTTGTCGGCATGGACACCAACCCTGAAGCCGCAGAGAATATGCCCAAGTGCAGCGAAAAGTCTTTCTTAATTGTAAGTGGGGTTGAAGAAATTATCAAAGGGCTAGAAAGTCAGGCTAAATTTGATGTTGTCATAAGTAGCCTCCCTTATCATCAAACTGAAAAAGTTGCGTTTTGGTGTATTGATAACGGCGTCCGTTACTGCGACTTGGGAGGTCGGGTAGATGTATCTAGAAAGATAAATGAATATGGCAAAGAAAAGGCTACCAAACCAATTTTTACTGACTTGGGCCTAGCTCCGGGTTGGGTAAACATTGTTGCTGAACAGGGTTACAAACAAGTTCACGCTAAAGTTGATTCCGTCAAAATGATGGTTGGGGGAATACCAGCAATTCCAGATTTTAACCCACCACTAAATTATGCAGCCACTTGGTCGCTCGATGGTTTGATTAATGAGTATAAAGATGATTGTGAAATTCTATACGCAGGTGGAGTTCAAACAGTTAAAGGTATGGATGGTCTAGAAAAAGTGGAATTTAAAATGCTTAATGATTTTGAATTGGAGGCTTTTTTTACCAGCGGGGGAGCATCTCATTCAATATCTCTCATGCAAAATAGAGAAGTGGAAAATTGTTCCTATAAAACCATCAGGTACAAGGGGCATAGAGATGTGGTGAAGATGTTAATACGAGATGCAGAGTTACCCAGAGAATCGTTGGAGAAAATTTTTGTAGATGCTTGTCCAAATAAAGCTGGAGATATAGTTTTAATAAAAGTACAAATATGCGCGGGCGATTTAATTTGGGATAAAGAAATTTTAGTGGGCTACGACACGGAATTTTCAGCGATGCAAAAAGCAACAGCTTTTTCTATATCTTCCGTGGCAGACTTAATGGCCCAAGGAAAGTTCGACGATAGGAAAGTTCAAAATCGTTCAGGAGATATAAGTCTCCCCGTGGTTTTAAATTATTCTGATGTTCCATGTGATGAGTTCAATGAGAACTTAAAATTTTTAGGGATTCAGGTATAAAATATGAGCGAAATAAAACTAAAAAAGGGGGAAAGTGTTGACAAAGCCTTAAAAAAGCTAAAGAAAAAGTTGTTAAAAGAAAAAACCCTAGAATACGCCCGAGGCAAAAACTATTACGAAAAACCCGCAACAAAAAAATACAAAAGTAAAAGAAAAGCTAAATATATTCAAAGATTAAAATCCAAAGAAGAACGCGAATATTGGGGTTGACACGCAATCAAAAACATGCTATGCTATTAGCATGGAAAACGTACTAGAAAAAACAAGAACCTATCTAGTAGGACACATGCAATACTCCGAGGGGAGAAATTGGAGAGAGCATGTTGAAAAAGAGCTTACCGATTTAAATATTACAGTTTTTAATCCTTACAAAAAACCCTTCGTTAAAGATGTGGAAGAGGATGAAGACACTCGTCTTTCTATGGCTCATTGTATGGAACATGGGTATTTCAATGATGTTGCAGAAAGAATGAGCCTTGTTCGCAGTTACGACTTAAACTTAGTTGATAGGTCTGATTTTATTGTTGCACATATTTTACCAGAGGTAGCGAGTTGGGGAAGCGCAGAAGAACTTGTCACTGCTGTTAGAATGAAAAAGCCCATTTTTATTTCAATGGAAGGGGGCAAGCATAAGACTCCACTCTGGATAATGGGAATGCTTCCACATCATTACATTTACGATAGCGTAGATGAAGTTTTAGAAATGATTAAACAAATAAACAGCGGCGTAAAAGACATAGATAGTGATAGATGGAGGCTCTTAAAAAAGGAGCTTAGATAATGAAGAGAAAGATTTTAGAAAAGTTAATGCGACAATCGGCTGGTTTGCCAGCACCACCGACTGTACCTAAGATGCCCTCTATGACAAGAGAGCGTTTTAGTACCTTGGCAGACGCATCAATCGAACGAGCTACTCATAGTCAAGTTGTTTACGATGGAGAATTAATACATTTAACAAAATACGATAATATTCAGAATGCACTCAATAAGTATAAGCTTACTTCAACCAGCTTAAATGACTATGTATTGGATGAATTTTCTAAATGGCTTACCATGCCATTTATATCTTCTATGATTGGGGCTTTTCTTGATAGTGAAAATGATTTCCTATCTGGGGGAATAAAATCACCTACCACGGAACAAGCGGTAATGCTTGAAGAAGTTTTTATGCTTTGGAAGGCTTCGGAAAGGAATACGGATTTTGAGGTTCCAGAATCTACAGCAAAAAGAATGGACAAATACAAAATAAGCTCAGATATTTTGAAGTGTGATTGGAAGAAGACTTTTTTTCACTTGTCAGATATTTATAAGTTTGATTTTGGAGGCAAATATGATTTTTATTTAAACTATTCTGGTAAAAAAGAAGATAAATGGTTTAACCTTAACTACAATTTTCTAAAACGAAGGGTTTCAGAAGATATTGATTCAATGTTTAAGACTGTAGATATGGAGAGGGGCGATACATGGGTGATTAATGATATGTTTGACTCTAAACCATTTGAGCGTTTGCCCGATTCTAGAAGAGATGAGTTTAAAAGGTTTGTACTTTCTTTCATTAGAAAACATTTTGACGGGCGGATGATATTTTCTTGGCAATCCAAGCCCACCAAAAACTCACCTGATGACGATGAATTGGGGTGGATTTGGTTTAATAGTTACGAAGACTATGAAACAATTACAGGCGGCCCAGATGCATGGCATGAAGAAACGAAGCAAGTTGGTTCTATAATAAATAAATTATTAACTTGTTTGGACATGCTGAAGTTCTCACATGAGAGAGAATTTGTTACAAAAAACAAATCCTTCACAACAAACATGAGAAAGGCGGCGAAGGGGCTTCCTAGAAAAAAGGAAAAGTCAACTTATAAAAAATTAACCTCGAAAAAGGTAATACAGCTTCCTAGAAAATTGTATCTAGACTATACCCGTGTCAAGGGCAGCGGAACCCATGCCTCACCAAAGGGACACCGGAGAGGTGAGGTGCAAAGAACCTATCGCCACGAAAAGTTCGCGGCAAGTGGATTAAAAGATACAACCGTAACAATCGCCCCGTGCCTTGTTAATGGTGGGCCAGAAAAAAACGAACATACAGTCGTGAAAGTGGACCCAGATTCAAAGTTGTTAGAAGATTATCTATCAAATTACGAAAAAGAGTACAACCCGTTTGCCTAAAAATGACTGAAGAAGAGCGCCAGAAAACTATTCTAGAGCTTGAAGAAGAGGTTCTCGGCTTTAAGCCTTGGAATCAAAAACCCAAGCTGAAGACAAACAAGAAAGGGAAATGTGAAGTTTGCGGCTGGGAGTTAGTTAACGGAGACTGTCCCGAACATGCAGTCCATATAAGAATGCATCATAATTACTTAATGAGAATGAGAGAATTTAATGAGCGTGGAAGTTGATTTAGGCTTAGTGTCCTTTAAGGCTAGTGATTGTCACGGCAAAGGACTGATTGCTAACGAGGATATTCCAAAAGGAAAGTTCATCCACGTTACTCACGTTTGGACGAAGAAGTATAATACTTGGGCCAATGTAAAACCCAACTGTATGTATAATCACTCTAAGAAAAAAGAAAATAGTTTATCTAAAACCATAGATGATAACACTAAAATTTTAGTTACCCTAAAAGATATTGCGGCAGGGGAAGAAATTTTTGTAGATTTTACTAAAGATAAAGACCTAGAGCAACCAGAAGAGGGGTGGGAAGAATGAGAATCGAACCGGAAATAAAACTAGACTATAGGGACGTTCTTCTACGCCCCAAGCGTTCAGAGCTTACCTCTCGTAAAGAGGTAGACCTAATGAGAACCTTTACCTTTAAGAATGCTGGCGCAGATGGTGCTGGTAGTCCGAGTTACGGTTGGACAGGCGTTCCTATTGTCGCTTCAAATATGGATACAGTAGGAACTTTTGAAACAGCCAAAGTCCTTGCTAAATATCATGGTTTAACTTGCATAAGCAAACATTACGATGGTGATGTCTGGGCGCATAAATTAAATGGTTATGGAATTTGGAAAAACAAGGAACAAAGAGAGGCCAATGAGAAGGATTGGAAATACGATAAAGATTCAGATAATTGGCAAAACAGAATTTACAAACACCTATCGCCGTCTATTGGAATTAAATACAGTGAACAAGATACCGATGATTTAGATTATCTTAGAAACATTCAGTGGAATTTTTATCATAATCAATTTGTTTGTATTGACATTGCGAATGGGTATAGTGCCAAGTTTTGCGACTTTATTAAAAAGGTGCGCGAAGAATTCCCGCATATTATTATAATCGCTGGTAATGTTGTTACTGGAGAAATGACAGAGGAGATACTTTTAAGTGGAGCAGATATTGTTAAAGTGGGTATTGGCGGCGGGTCTGTCTGCACTACTCGTATTCAAACTGGTGTCGGTTACCCTCAACTCAGCGCGGTCATTGAATGTGCGGATGCTGCACATGGGATTGGTGGGCATATTATGGCTGATGGCGGGTGTGTGTGCGCTGGCGATGTGGCCAAAGCCTTTTGTGCTGGTGCTGATTTTGTTATGCTGGGCGGGATGTTGGCTGGTCATAATGAATCAGCGGGGCAAGAAGAAGTAGTAGATGGAGAAAAATATAAAACTTTTTATGGGATGAGTTCTGATACAGCGATGAATAAATATCATGGAGGTGTTGCGAACTATCGTTCTTCAGAGGGTAAAACCGTAAGAATAAAACACCGTGGAAAGCTTCGAGATACTATAGAAAATATTCTTGGTGGTCTGCGTAGCACTTGCACTTATATTGGAGCCAAGAGGTTAAAAGATATGCCGAAGTGTGCTACATTTTTAAGAGTCAACCAGCAATCAAATGAAATTTTTGGTAGAAATACATAATGTGATTTTAAATAGAGCTAAAAATATCGACGAGATTATATTTAAGTCCGATGAAAAATAAATTACTAATACTATTGGCAATACTAACGATTGGCTGCGAAACTTACAATTCACCGAATGGAATCATATTTCCTTGGGGCTGGGGAGCGCCCCCAGAGATACAAACCAAGGATTATGTTCCCCTGCCAGCAGGATATGGACACGGCAGCAGCACTCTAAGAAATTGGATTGAATTAAACATGGAGAGGGACAGAATAAATAAAGAGTTGAATAAATATGATTAAAGATATTCTATCTGCAATTCTTATTATTACTCTCGTTGTCATTGGTATTAGCATCTTAATACCAGCCTTACCCGTTATAGGTGCTATTGTTTATTTAGGAGGGCGGATGATATGGTGCGTTCTAACAGGGGAATCTTTCTGGGGCGAGTATGGCCCGTTTTGGTAAAATGGAAAGTCGAAAAAAATTAAAAAAAAGTTCTTGACCTCGAATCAAAAGTCTGCTATAGTAATTATACAGTGAACGTAATAGCGAAATACATCCCGAAGAAAAAGTCCATAC
>CEUI01015617.1_pt1 | contig 11813 bp, 10 predicted proteins | sample 531411 | NCBI WGS metagenome assembly CEUI01 (sample SAMEA2622841, study PRJEB7988) | marine metagenome | isolation source: saline water (ENVO:00002010), including
ACCCCTAAAATAATTATCATAAAAAGTCTTGGATTCTAGTTGGCTGTTTATTTTGCCATTGGAATATTTCATTCTTGTTCTATGCTCGTCACTTTTGTTTCTATTTATGAAGTCGGTCATAGGGCATTATTTTGAGTGAAGCTTTCTTTCCATGAAGAGATAACACTCGTGGGCAATTGAGTTAACCTTAATGGCGGTTTCGCGGGTGAGAGTATTTTCATTTCTACATAATGGGAGTGTTAATTCTCCTATTTTCTTCATTTCTTTTTTTAAATGTTTTATCTCGGCGGTCATTTCTTTTTTCTCCAATTACATTCATTATATAGGAAACGACTTAAACTGTTAGCGAAGGCATATATTTGATATTCAGGCTTATCCCAAAAAAATGCGTGCGCGAATTCATGTATAGCCGTGTTAAGTTCGGATTGATCCGTGATGTAGGGATTGATGTAGATTTTGGGGTGGAGGCTGGAAGGGTCATGACAAAGGCCGTCACAATCTTCCCCGTATATCTTTTCGTTGGGTTTGTGGAAGAGTACTTCGTATTCTACACCATCTGTGTTTTTAAAAGTAAATTTAGGTGTTTTTTTACCTCTTCTCACATCTGTATTTACACTTAAAATGAATGATTATAAAAAAAATTGAATTTTAGTGTAATTTTATATATTATAAGGACAATTATGAGAAAAATTTATTGCCCCACTTGTGGCTCTAAAATGGAATTTGTTGCCCAAAAACCCAATTTCTGTATGAATTGTGGGCACGCTTTTGCGGGTGCGCCTGAGAAACCAAAACCACCCCCTGAACCCGTTGATGAGGAGGATGATTATTATGATGAAGAGGTTTCTGATTTTGGTGCCCTGCGTGGGTTGGACGTGGAGGTGGAAGCCGAACGGGATCAGGGTGTTAAATTTGGTGAAGTAATAGGGACTGCGCTTGAAGGCGAGGAGCCATTCCAGCGTGACCCAGACCCTTCAGTTACTTCTAATGAATTTCTTCAAAATTTTAGTAAAGAAGCTGGGTCTATTCGAGGTCCCAAGCCCGAATTTCCTAAAGCATCCAAAGGAGCCCCCAAAAAGGCTAAAGCCCCACGAAAGCCCAGAGCTCGTAAAAAACCTAAAGAGTAGTGATTATGCCACGAGGCCGACCCAAAAAATCTGTGACCGGTCAAGGAAAAGCCACTACTCCTAGAAAATCCAAAAAAAAAGAGAAAAAAGAAAAAAAAAGTGGGCCTTCTTTTGAAGAGTCAATTGACCAAATCAACACAGAAATAATTAAGAGGAGACCCAAATGGAACCTCACCGTCTTGGCATGGATGGACTTCGAGGATGTTGCCCAGATTCTTCGTATTCATATTTACAAAAAATGGGAATTATATGATTCAGCTAAACCCCTTGGGCCTTGGATTAACCGAATCATCTCAAACCAGATTAAAAACCTCATAAGAAACAATTACGGCAATTATGCTCGCCCCTGTTTGAAGTGCGCCGCCGCCGAGGCTGATAAATCTTGTTATATTTATAAAAACCAAGATTCTACTTGCCCCCTCTATGCACATTGGGAAAAAACGAAAAAATCCGCCCATGATGCCAAGCTGCCTGTATCTCTTGAGGATCATCCTCAAGAGGTTTTCTCGATGAATAGTGATACTATAGACATAGAAAAACTTGCGGACAAACTCCACACCAAAATGAAAAAAATTTTAAAACCAATAGAATGGAAAGTATACCAATATCTTTATATGGAATACAAAACAGAAGAAGAGGTTGCAAAATTAATGGGCTATAGAACATCGGAAAAAAATAGAATACCCGGTTATAAGCAAATTAAAAATATAAAAAAATCAATAATAACAAAAGTTAAAAAAGTTTTATCCAGAGGGGACATAGACTACTTATGAGTGAGTTTGAACACGAAGGTTTATCCATATCAGAAAACCGACAACAATTAATAATTGATGAATGGAATAGCCGTCCACAGTCTCCTCCTTCCTTGAAGGAAATGGTTAAGTTGGCTTTCCCTGATGTTGAAGAAAAGCTACAGGATGGAAGAAGCAAATATGGCAAATGTCTCAAGGCTTTTTTGGCTTCAAGAAATATTAAGGCAAAACCCGCTCATGAATATGTGGCTACTCGTGAAGACGTATCTTTAACCGACGAGATGAAAGAATTTATAATGAACAACGGCCACGTTATGAACGACCTAGAAATGGCCAAGATTCTTTTTGATGACAGAACACTCACCAACCTTCACAAAGAAGTGAGGGTAGTAGCTGAGTTTCGAAAAGAAAACAATATTCAACAATCAAATATTCCTGCGGCTGCTCTTAATAACGTTCCAATGGAAGAATACAAGCCGCCTCGTACCTTGAACTTGGCTATTGCACGAATTAATAAATATGTGCTTAATGGAATCCATAAAGACAAAATTACTTCTAGACAAAGAGCGGAAATAGAAGGTCTTATAAACTACATACACACTTATAGATTTCTTCATCAAATATCTAATTACGAAAACCAAATAGATAGAGATTTATTCGAATCTAGTTTCGTACGTTATACCTATAACAAATCCGACCTAACCCAAGAAGAAGTAGATCAATATATCGTTCTCGCTTCCGAAGTGGTCATTGCTTCCAATATCCAGCGTCGAGTAGAACATTTACAGGGACTACTTGATGATGTCGCAGAAGACACGGAGGGAAGAAGAATTTCCATGTCGTTAGTTGAAGCAATCGGAAAAGCTCAGAATGACTATCATCAGTCTGTAGGGCGGCAAAATAAATTACTAAGTGACCTGAAGGAAAAAAGATCAGACCGACTTAAAAATCAAATTAAAGAAAATGCTAGTATAATTAACCTTGTTCAAATGTGGAAGGAAGAAGAATCTCGCAACAAACTTATACAGCTAGCCGAGTTACGTAAAAAAGTTGTTAAAAGTGAAATTGATAATCTTTCCTCTATGGACGAAGTGAAAGCTCGCATTTTAGGTATAGGCCCCGATGAGATATTAAACGGATGATATTAAAAAATCCAAAAACTATATTTGTTCATGTTAATAAAGCTGCAGGTAGTAGCATTGAAATGTTTTTCGGTGCTAATTCAGCCGATCAGCATTTAGTTGCCTCCGAGTACATTGACAAGATGGGAAAGGGTGATTGGAAAAAATACTATACTTTTTCTTTTGTAAGAAACCCGTGGGACAGAATAGTTTCGTGGTATTTATGGATTAATAGATCAGCTTTTTGGTACAATGCAAGCGATGCTTCTTATTGCGGATCATGGAACGAAGGTGGGTATAGCCTGAACGTGGATTTTTTATCACCCGCCATGTTCTTGGGGGGAGAGAGCCACAAGAGAGGCGTGGATTTGCATGGCGGTCACCCTCAGGTTAAACCGGCGTGGTATTTAGCTCTGAAATACAATTTTAAAAATTTTCTTGAGCACATAGACTCAGCTAATGATTTATCTCTTTATCAGGATATTTACAAGTATGGGCATAAGGGAAGGTGGGTTTCCAACCAAGTAGAATGGCTCAAGAACAAGTCTGGTAAGGTGTGTGTAGATTTTATTGGGCGCGTGGAAAATATTGAGTCTGATTTTCAGAAGGTGTGTGAAGACTTGGGTGTTAAATATAAAAAATTAAAGAAAGTTAAAAAGCTAAACAAACGCCCCCATTACTCCAAGTTCTATGATGACGAAACTAGAAAAATTGTAGAAAAATTATATAAAAAAGACATAGAATATTTTAATTATGATTACCACGATGAAAGCTAAAAAGGCAAAATGTAAAGCTTGTAAAAAAGAGTTTGATACTGACCGCCAATTGCATTCTCACCTCAAAGCTCATAAGATGAGGATGGCGGAATATTATCAAACTTATTACCCCCGCTATGACAAGCACGATGGGAGTATCATAAAATTTAAAAGTAAAGAATATTATTTTGAAAATGATTTTAACTCTAGGGAACACCTTAGGCTGTGGTTAAAAAACCAAGACCCTCGAGATGCCCAAGAGTATTGTCGAGAGCTTTTGAAAATTAGAAAAAGAAAAAAGAAATTAATTTTTGCTCCTACCCAAGTTGAGCTACGTACCTTGATGATGCCCGCTATACAAATTTACAATGCTCTTTTTGGAGACTATTATGAACTATGCAAGAGTATGGGTTTAAATATTAAATATAACGTTCCTCATTCAGAAGATTATAATTTTGAACTAGAAAAAGATGCTATAAAAGAAAAATTTAAAATCTATGTAGACACCCGTGAACAGCAGCCCTTGAAATTTAACGTAAAGACTGAAATTAAAAATTTAAAATTTGGAGATTATGCCTTGAGTCACCCCGGTTATTCACAAGGGTGTCATATTGAAAGAAAGTCTGTAGCAGATTTTATTTCTACGTTAAGTGGTGGCTTTAAGAGGTTAACTAATGAAATTGAACGAGCCGGTGAAGCACAAACGTCTTTAATTATTTTGGTGGAAGAAAATTTAAATAAGTGCCGATCATTTAAATTTTTACCACAAGTTTCCAAAAAAATAAAAGCAACTCCCGAATATATTTTTCACAATGTTCGATATTTGATACAAGCTTATCCTCATGTTCAATTTTTATTTGTTAATGGCAGAAAAGAAGCTTCAAGGGTTATCGAAAAAATATTTTTAGGTAATGCTCGTCATCTTTTTTTAGATTTGCAATATTGCTATGATAATAAAGTTTTATAATGTGGTACTCCCCAAAAATAGATCAAAAGTCCGAGAACATTAATGCCCAATTCAAAGCCTTGAAGGGGGCACTCGAAGATAAAGAAGCAAAGATAACTTTGGCCAAGTTTTTACGGGCTAACCTCGGGCTTACTACTGAACTTATTTCAGGAATAAAATTAGCACCATTTCAAGAAATTCTTCTTAAGGGGATGCTCAATAAAAATTTTAGTATGCTTGTTTTGGGTCGTGGCTGTGGAAAAACCTTTATTGCTTCTGTATTTTGTTTCTTGCAGTGTATATTTGAACCCGCTACAAAAATTCTTGTAGCAGGGCCAACTTTTCGTACTGCTCGATTTATTTTTAATAATTTAGAGAAGATGGTAGAGTCAAAGGGGGCCGAACTTTTAGCTCAAGCTTTTGGTGCTAAAGTAAAACGCAACGACCAATTTGAGTGGCAAATTAACGAGGGCACCATAACCGCCATTCCTTTGAACGGTGAAAAAATTCGTGGCTTCCGTGCAAATGTTTTGGTGCTAGATGAGTACCTCCTTCTTCCTGAAGATATAATCAATACCGTCTTAATGCCCTTTTTAGTAGCCCCACAAAATATGAAAGAACGCTTGGAGATTAGAGAAATCGAAGATAAACTAATTGAAGAAGGGGTGATGAAAGACAAGGACAGAATTCAATTTGAAAACACCTCTAAGATGATAGCCCTGTCTTCGGCAAGTTATACATTTGAAAATTTATACAAAACATACAAAGAATGGGTCACTAAAATTTATGCCGAGGAAGAAGAACAGTCAACTTATTTTGTTTCTCAATTGGGGTACGAAGCTCTTCCTGAAGAAATGATTGATACTACTATTATTGACGAGGCAAAAAATGGTGGAACTTCTAGCGCGTCGTTTCAGCGGGAATACTGTGCTCAATTTACAGACGGGAGTGATTCATATTACAGTGCAAAAAAAATGCACGAATGCACGGTGCCTGACGGGGAAAATCCCACTACACGTATTAAGGGAAAAGCAGATTCAAAATATATTTGTGCAATTGACCCGAGCTTTTCCAACAGTCCAAGTTCAGACTTTTTTGCAATGTCTGTAATTGAGATTGACCCCGAAACACAGATATCTACGTTAGTTCACAGTTATGCCGTGGCGGGGGGTGACCTTAAGGAGCATATTGAATATTTTCATTATTTGTGCAGCGCGTTTGACTTTGAAATGATATGTATTGACAATGCTGGTTTTCAGTTCATTGACAGTTGTAACGAGTCTCCCCTTTTCACAAAGAAGATAAGTTTTTTTGAATTTAATAGTGATGCGGAAGGGATTAATTATGACAAGGAAATAAAGAGCGCACGCCGAGAATATAACAAACAAGATAACAAAATTTGTTTCAAACAGGTGTTTACCTCTAATTGGTTGAGAAAAGCTAATGAACATTTACAGGCATGTATAGACCACAAGCGTCTGTGGTTTGCTTCTCGGGCAACCGCTAACAATCAAGCTTTTAATCGAATGGTAAATCAAAAAATTGAATTAAAATTTAATACAGGAGAAACTATCCTAGACCTTATAGAAGAACAAGATAATTTAATTTATCAAACAAAAAAGCAATGTGCTTTAATTGAAGTTAAAAGTACAGCAAGAGGAACACAGACCTTTGATTTGCCCCAACATCTTAAGAGGAATACCTCGGCAAATCGGGCTCGACGAGATAATTATACGACTTTAATGATTGCAGCGTGGGCCTTAAAGTGTTATAATGATATTATGACTGCTCCTGAAGCGGGTCCGCAGGAGACTTTTAGTCCCATTATGGTCTAAAAAGTGTAAATTTTATTGTAAAATTATGAAAAAAGGAGAAAAAGAAACAAAAAAGACCAAAGTAGCAACCGCTAAGAAGCCTTCGGCGGCTAAAAAGACTGCTTCGGCCAAAACATCCCCTAAAACGCCTCTTCAAGAAGCTGTAGCGGCATCTGGTACTCCTTTATCTACATATGAGGCGGTAGCAGCTACACGGCGTAACAAAGCTGCAGATATTCATAGGACTGATAGGTTTAAAAATATTCAAGATGGGGTTATTCCTTTTAAATATGTTTATGGTGTTTCTAATAAATCCAACCTAGATATTAGAGATACGGTCATACTGTGTCAAAAGGCTTACTATAATTTTGCTATTTTTCGAAATACAATTGATATGATGACAGAGTTTTCTTCATCTGATATTTTTTACCGTGGGGGGAGTCAGAAGTCGCGTGACTTTTTTGAAGCATTTTTTACTAAGGTCGGGTTGTGGTCGGTGATGGATAAGTTTTTTAGGGAATATTATCGTTCTGGAAATGTCTTTATATATAGATTCGATGCTTCCCTTAGGGAGGGGGATATACGAAAAATTACAAAAACCTTTGGCACTTCTAATGCTGAGACGAAACTTCCCGTAAGGTATTCCATTTTAAATCCTGCAGACATACAAATTCAAGGTGGCTTAAATTTTGTGAATGGAATCTATTATAAGATTCTTACAGACTATGAATTAGCTCGGCTTAGAAATCCGCGAACCGAAGAAGACCGCGAGGTTCTTTCAACGCTCCCCGAGCACATAAGAGAACAAATTAAAAAAACCAGAAGCAATACCATTTTGATTCCATTAGATGCTGATAAAATTAATGCTGTCTTTTATAAGAAGCAAGATTATGAGCCTTTTTCAGTGCCTATGGGTTATCCAGTTTTAGAAGATATAAACTGGAAAGCTGAAATGAAAAAAATGGACATGGCAATTGCACGTACGATGCAGCAAGCTATTTTATTGGTGACCATGGGAACTGAACCTGAAAAGGGTGGTGTTAATCAAAAAAATCTTTCCGCCATGCAAAGCTTATTTGAAAACGAATCAGTAGGACGCGTGTTGATTGCTGATTATACAACTGATGCAAAATTTGTAATTCCTGATATTGGTAGCCTACTGGGTTCTGAAAAGTATGAAGTGGTAGACCGTGACATCCAAACTGGATTACAAAATATACTTATTGGTAATGAAAAATTTGCAAACCAATCAATTAAAATTGAAGTATTTTTAGCACGATTAAGACAGGCTCGTAAATCCTTTATAAATGAATTCTTACTCCCAGAGATTAAACGAATTGCTCATTTGATGGGGTTTAAGAATTATCCAACACCTTATTTTGAGCAGACTTCCTTAAGTGATGATCCTACAAAGTCTAGGATTTTTAATCGCCTTGTAGAACTTGGGGTGCTTACTGCAGAAGAGGGAATTACAGCTATTGAAAACGGAAGACTTCCTACCCCTGAGGAATCTGAAGAAGCCCAACGAAGGTTTAAACATCTTAGGGATGAAGGTCTATATGAACCTCTTATCGGGGGGAGCCAACCCATGAGTGCTCCATCTAAGAAAAAAGATGCACAACCAAGTGGTCGCCCTAGCGGTACAGGTACACCTCAAGAGACCAAGCAAACCAATCCTATCGGACAGGGTGAGCAAAGTAAGGCGGAAGAAAAATATAGCCTTAAAAAGATTACAGAGAATATGATTCTTGCGAGCAGCCTGACTAAACAGGTAGAAGCTTCCTTAAGAAAAGTTCACGCAATAAAAAGACTGAGCCGCAAACAAAAAGGAATAGCGCAAGATATCGTAGGTGTTATCGTAAGCAATGAAGACCCAAGCAACTGGAGAAGGTGTATTGAGTCTTACGTGAAAAAGCCAGTGGACACCAATCAAGAAAGAATAAAAGAAATTCAAGAAATTGCTGCTCATCATCAAATTAATGATTATCTAGCTAGTATTTTATATGTTAGTAAGGGCTAAGGTCGGTGTGATATGGGGTCACGGAATAGAGTAAGCTATGCAGTTCAGGATATTTTCGTGGGGTCACCGGGCTCCGGGGAAGCAAATTTTGTTGTTACCGGATACACAGGCGACGGTGCTCTCACAGGTCAACAATTTCAAATTCTAAAAAGATTAAACACAGTTCAAAGTTTTGATTATACATTTGATATGCCTCGTTCGGATGCCCAAGTTCTGGGAAAGACATCCCCCGCTGACAGAATTTCAGAGGCTCCTCCTGCGATTCAAGCAAATTTATCTTATTATTTAGAGGGTATAAATAATGAACTACGACTTGGTTTTTCTGCCCAAAATCAATTAGACCCCCAAGAAGTCCCTTTTGTATCGGGACTTATGTTTCCCCCGTCTCCTGACTGTCAGGGGGGAAGAAATCTATATTTGGTTTCAACCAAAGAGGGAGAAGGGGGATTAAGGGATGTAACGTATGGTGCTTACCCTGTTATAGAGACAGGTAGTGTTTTACCTTATTTCGATATAGATGATTTTATTGATAATAATAGCCCCAGTTATAATACTTTTATTATTCAAAATTGTTATGTTAATAGTTACCAAGTGAAATTTCAGGTGGGCGAATTAGCTACCGTAGATGTGGGTTTAATAGGTGATGCAGGAAATTTTTTAAATACCGCCAGTGGAGTAAGCATTCCCCATCTTAGTGCGTATGATGGTTCTAGTTTCTACAAAAACAGAGCGGGCACACGAGTAGATCAAAGTGAGGGGGTTAAATTTTTTATTCCTAGAGCTTTTGAATCCAACCCTGATGAGCTAACATCTATTCCTAAGTATAAATCATTTTTATTTTCGTCTAAGGATATTGATCTTTCTATAACTCAAGATAATCCATCAGGAATTAATTGGATTATAGATAGTGTTCAATCGTGTGAAATTTCTCTTACCTTAGCACGAGACCCGGTTCCTTATCTGGGGTATAAATTATACACGGATAGACCTGTCAAAATGCCCGTTAAAGCTACAATTTCCATGGAGTTATTAACTAGTGGAAATGTGACAGGAGATTTTTTAAGTTCTTTTGAGTATGATGCAAAATATAATTTAAATATTAATTTAAAGGGTCATAAAAATATAACGGGAGCCAAGATAGTAGAAGATGTATTAAAGTATAAAATTTCTGGTGCCGATCTTTTGGCGGCAGACTATACCTCCACCATTGGCACTAACAAAACAACTTCTTTAAATTTTGGTCTAGATATTGATTTTGATGATCCTACAAGAAACCTTTATGTAAGTGGCAAGCGGTTTCAACTTGCCGATCAATATGTGGTAAGCGGAGGGGCACCGTGGCCTACTTTGGTGGACGATTCTGGGAATGCCCTTATAAATGAAAGAACGGCAGACTTATTTCCTGTATTTTAGTGTAAGGAGTACATATGGCTACGATTGCGTTGAGAAATTTAGACCCTGCAGAATTTGATTATAATCTTCATGTCGCGGGGAATATTGGCGTGGGAACAACTACGCCAAGTCAAAAGTTAGATGTGGGGGGCAACCTCATTCTTAACGCAGCAACATCTACCCTCTTTTTGGGAAGTGATTCGCACCAATACATTTATGGCCATGCGGGGTCGAATTACTTAACCGTTGCTACTGCTGATACTGAGCGTCTTCGAATTGATTCTAGTGGTAACGTTGGTATTGGTACAACTTCGCCAGCCCAGCTACTTCACGTAGAAGGGGCAAGCCCTGTCGTATTAATTAAGGCTTCCGATGAAGCTGGGACAGCTTCTCTTAAGTTTGTTTCGGATCAGGGTGATGATAATCACGATTCGCGAACTATTGATTTAGTTGATGGTGGAAGCATGAAGTTCTTGAGTTACGAGGGTGGCTCGTGGGCTACTCACGTAACCATTGACAAGGACGGGAAATTTGGAATTGGAATTGCTCCCACAGTTAAATTCCATGTTTATTATAATTCTGCCTCGGCTTCCGATGGTGCTATTATTGAAAATGCAGGGGGAGGGGTAGAACTCAAATTAACACCCAGCGGAACTAATACTTGTGGCTTGGTTTACGGTACAGCGGCGGGTGGAGATTTTTATGTTTCTTCAACTAAAACTGGCGTGGGTGAAACCTTCAGGGTTACCGCTGCTGGTCTTGTGGGAATTGGCACCTCTTCTCCTTCTGCGATGCTAGATGTTCGTGCTGGGGCCGAAACTGTTGCAACGTCTGCCGCTCTAAGAACCTCTATTCCTGACACGGTGGGTAATAGGGGTGGGTTGTCAATTTTAAATGCCAGCGGTGGATTACTGGGTGGATTAACCGCAGAAATAATTACTGCTGGAGCCGCCAATACTTCCGTGGGCAGGCTGGACTTATGGGTACAAAACGCCGCTTCAACTACCACGGCAATGACCATTTTAAAAGATGGCAAAGTTGGTATTGGGACCACTGGGCCCACGACTTTACTGCATGTTGCTGGTGTCGCGCAGTTCGGAAGACAAGACTCTAGTGCTGAAGGTGGCGAGATTCGACTGACGCGGGCAAATGATGATGCTGCTGCATGGGCGATTGATGTTCATGGTAATAGTGGGTCTCATGCTAACCGTCTCAGATTTATAGATGCCACCAGTGGGGCTGAAAAAATGACTATTGATAACAATGGTTATGTTGGCATTGGCCTATCTAATCCTCAATATCTCCTCGACGTAAATGGAAGTGTTCGGGCAAAGGAAGTTCGCTTCACTGACGGAACCGTTATGACAGGGGCTTCGGGAGGAGGAGGCATCCAGACGACTTATTTCACCTCTAATGGAACCTTTACGGTGCCCAAAGGCGTGACATCCATAAGGATTAAAATCATGGGTGGCGGTGGTGGCGCGCGAAACTCACAAAGTTGGAGAAGTGGCGCTGGGCTGGGTGAAAGCGGCGGGTCGGGTGGATATTGTGAAAAAGTTATTGCCACCACCCAGAATGAACAATATACAGTAGTAGTTGGTAAGGGTGGCGGGTATGGTGGTGGCAACCCCGGAGCAAATGGAACCAATTCAACTTTTAAGGGCCCCGGGGGGACTACTTCCAAAGCTAACATAACAGCAGGAGGCGGTTTCGGTGGAGGGCGGGGGCACAAAGGGGGTGTTGCTACCGGAGGCGACCTTAATGTAGCAGGGGTGGATGGCATTAACCCCGGGGGAGACTGGGCGTCGGAAATCCGAGCCCCAGCGCCAAGGGTAGGGTCAGTTTTTGGTGACGCCTTCGGGGCCGGTGGAGGTTTCGGTCAAGGT
>CEUI01015102.1_pt1 | contig 11810 bp, 2 predicted proteins | sample 531411 | NCBI WGS metagenome assembly CEUI01 (sample SAMEA2622841, study PRJEB7988) | marine metagenome | isolation source: saline water (ENVO:00002010), including
CCAGCTCCAGCGAAAGTTAACGTTATACCGCTTTCTAAAGTCTGCGCCGCGCTTAGTACTATAGTTCCAGCGCCAGTTGCGTTAGCGCCGCTATTTACAGTTGGATCAGCTACATCTGGATTTATACCTATACCACTAACAGTACTAGTACTATTTAATATTCCATCTCTAGCGGCTACAGCCACGCTAGTACTATTAGACGATGCTGATGTCGTTGTTGTTGTTACAGTTGTTAGGGCCACAGCTAAATTTGTAAACTTTATATCATAACCATAGACACTTAGTACTTTGGCAGTTCCATAACCACCTATTTTCAAAGTATCAGCCGCCAAAGCTAATACTTGTTGTGAGCTAAAAACAACATTACCAGCCTGTCCAGTTACTAATCCTTTTACTATTGTTGGTTTTTGTGACTTAGTATTTATGGCTGGCGCTTGGTTTTTTATTATTTTTCTCTCTAATGGTGTGTTTTCATTTATTGTTGTTATGTCTAAATATCTACCAACTCTAGTACCGCTAGTAACATTTGTACTAGGAACAACTATCATACCCTCTTCAATATTATTAATATCATTTAGAGGCCATTGATAATTTTTTCTAGCACTAAAAGTTAAAGTTCTACCGTCAACAAGACCTATATTTTGTGACATAGAAAACTCTTTAGCGTTATCGCCGTCTGGATTTAAAGCAGCAACAGTAGTAAGACTTCTATTGCACTTCGGCGTAAATGTTAAAGTAGTACCATCACCTATAGCTACAGCCTCTGACATTGAAAATTCTTTAACATTGTCTCCATCTGGATTTAAAGCAGCGACCGTTACAACTGAAGCTTCTAAAATAGGTCCTAATTCAGTATCACTAGATGTTATTCTATCTCCTATAGCCATTTTACCAGCGACATTATTATCCATAACAACTTTTATCCCGCTACTAACAGCGCCATCCACAGTATCAGTGGATGTAGCAGATAATATTTTATCACCAACAGCCATTGTGCTTGCTACATTAGTATCCATGACAACTTTTATATCACTACCACCACCCGTTATCGCGCCGTCCACAGTATCCCCAGCTTCATTCCTTACCGCTGGATATTCATCTTCACCAGGTAATTTTTCTGGAGCACTACCGACAGTTGGTGATACAAATGATAATATATCACTCTCTATTGGTTGTCTTAAGATTTTAAAAGAAGCTCCAGAAGCGCTAGAGCAAGATATAGTAAATGGAACTTTACCACCACTCTTACCTCTAGATAGAGTAAAAGTATCATTAACCAATGATCCAATAGTAAAGGCCGCTGTTGGATTATAAGCTGCTAAAGTTAATGTTATATCTGTATATTGATATATAATCTTTTTTAATAACAAAGAATTAGAACCAGTGGAAGAATTTATATCAATCGTGCCATCTTCAAATCTAACTTCTCTGTATTCAGCATGCTTAGTATCTCCCTCGGCAAATAAATAAATATCATAATGATCATCATCTGTAATAGTTGGAAAAACTATAGAACCTCTAAATACTCCACTTGTTAATATTTGATTTTCTAATCTTACTCTGGCTGCTTGAAAAGCATTAGTAGTAAAGTTGTAATAATAATTATCTTCGTTTTTTATTTCCAAACTAAACATAGCATTGTTAGTGCCTGTAACGACAAAACTTCTAGTTTCTGTAGTTGCAGGTAAATCTGATAAATCTAAACTAAAATTATTTATTATTTTCATATTTTATTTATTTACTACTTTCTGAAACTTCTGAACCAACGGAAAATAATTCTATTTTATCAGTAGAATCATTTACAAAATTTACACTCGCATAATATCCTACTAAGCTAGAGGTATTAACCCTAGGATCTTTAGCAAAAGATATATAAGACAAAATTGGTGGTACCGGTACAATTGATGTGTCATGAGTAACGCTTATTGTTGTATCAGTCATAGAGTCTATTGGTCCTAATTTAACAGTGTTTAACAAACTAGCGTTATCAAAACTACCTACGTTTGAAACACCAGTAGTATAATAAACGATGTCTCCTACTTGTAAGGAAGTATTTAAAGTATCAAAAGTTAAAGTTGTAGTTTGAACAGGCATTTTATTTTATTTTTTAATTAAGGAGTGTCAATAAATATTTCGTCACCACCTTCCCAATCATTACAAACTTGGCCTGCAGCAAATCCAAGCATAGGACCATTAGGATTGGTTGGAGGATAAAACACTAAAGTATTCAACGGGGTTACTACACCATTACGTCGCCGTGAAAGACCATCTGCAGTTAGACCACTTGTAAAATTAGGTGAGGCCATATCCGCTACACCAAGATTATCTAATAAAGTCCACATGGCAGCGCCTTGACCATTAGTTTTTCCATATTTTCCACAGGCTATTGCATGCGTCACAAATAGTGTAACATAAGAACATGATCCATCTTCGTTGCCCGCATTAGAGTTATAGTTAGTAGCAGTTGGATCTGTACATCCATCCACTCCATAAGCACATGAACCATCATCACACGATGCGTTAATATCATAATTATCTGCTGTTGGATCCATACAACCTAAGGTGCCGTAACAACATGAGCCGTCATCCGTATCTGCGCTTGAATCATAATTAGCAGCAGTTGAATCTGTACATCCCGCGACTGAGAAGCCACCGCCTCCGCCACCACCAGCACCAATTAGACAAGTACCATCATCAAATGTTGCAGCTGGCCAATAGTTATCCGCCGTTGGATCTGTACAGCCTTCATAAGTACAACTACCTGGGTTAATAACAACGCCATTAGCGTCAGTACTATAATCAGGCAACCAAGAGTTATTCTCATCATAATTTAACGGATCCCATGTTGCGTTAGAATCAAAGTTAGTAGCACCATTAGCCCCGTTTGGATTAGCTGTTGTATTATCCATACAACCAGGTGAACAAGGATCGCCATGTAGCCAACTAGGCGAATCCTGCCAAAGCAAAATAACTACTTCTTGAAAAGTATAACCACCTTGACTACCAGGAGGGCCACAAACAGCAGGCTGGTCAGCATCAGTAAAAGTCTCAACATTAACAATTCCACTTTGACACTCATAACAACTAACAGTATAAGTACATGAACCATCATCGTTATCTGCGTTAGAAATATAGTTGTTTGCGTTAGAATCTGTACATCCAAATTGAACTTGATTAGAAGCCGCCACTACATTATTTCCGTCTATATAATCACAGATATTAGCTGGAGGATTACCAACAACTGTAACCTCATATGTTTCAGGTGGTATAGAACTAAAAGTAATATTACCCTGACCGTCATCCATATATGATACACTGTCATATGGTGGAGGTGGTTGATTACCATCAAGAAAAGTTTGTGAATACATAATTTGGCCACTTGCGTTTCTTACTTCATATGTATAAGGCATATAAGGAGCATCTGGATCCACATTTATGAAGAGTACCCCACCTTCTCCTATATAATTTTCTGGAGATGTAGTAACGGTAATTGGAGTGCCGCTGTAATTATTACCACCAACAGTGTAATCGCAATAAAAACAACTACCATTATTTGGTATAGGATCATAAGTAGCATTTGAATCATAATTATCAGCGTTTGAATCTATACATCCATCACCTGTACAAGCGAAATTTGGATCTTGCTGTAAACCGTAATTCCCATCGAAAGGTGAATAATTAACGGACTCTGGAGGTTGAATACCAACAAACGTTGCGTTAAAATAATTTGCTGCTAAAGGCTCTAAACAACCATACCAAATACAAGTGCCATCATCAGTATTAGCCAATGCGTTATAGTTATCTGCTGATTGTAGCATGCAGCCATACACGAAGGCCTCACAACTACCATCGTCGTCATTTGCGGACGAGTTATAATTCCACATAGTAGGATCAGTACATCCACTTACAATACTGTATGCACACGTGTTATTATCATAACAAGCGGAACAACCGCCAGCGCCATATTGCCACGCTTCGTTTGGAAAAATGGTTGTGTTATCAGCATTAACATCAGTACAACCTTGCCATTGACAACTACCGTCATTTGTATTTGCTAGTGAATCATAATTGAACGCACTAGGAAGCATACACCCGTATGCAAAAGGCTCGCATAATCCACTATCTATAACAGCATTTGAATCGTAATTAAACATACTACTGTCCATACAACCAATTACATCTGATTGTTCTGCAACGCTTAGCAAAACACCTAAACCTTGTATATTAGAACTACTTTGATCAAAAGAAGAACTACCATCTGCATTGACAAAAACATTGGTATTATTAACATGTTGAATTGGATTTCCTTTTATATAGTTAAACCATTTACCTTCTTTTTCTATAAATTCTACTATATTACCAGTTTGTTTATTTGTAACTATAGAATCAATATACCATCCATTTTTTGCTGCAAGATTGTAATATTGATTATCACTTAAATTACTAATAACTTTAGATTTACTACCTTCATAATTTATAGTTTTAAATGATTTAACAATACCAGGATTATCATTTAATACAACATTAAAAGTAGACCAATCAAGACTTGAATGAATATTATAAAAAGTGTTTCTAGGGCTATTCTCATCGTGATGTCTCCATAATTGACCATCTTTAAAAGTATAATATTCATTAGCGCAACTTATAGCATTTTCAGGTATAAAAGATTTAAAACTAACCCATCCTCTTACATTTTCCTTAAACGTAACTGTTTTGTTAATATCATTTAACGTAATATTATATTGATCTTTTTTGTCATCATAACTTCCAACTAATTTGTTAGTAAGTTTTAAATTATCTCTAAACCAATCTTTCATCCCGTGATCAGATATAGCTGTTAATCCATCGTTAGATAATCTAATAATAGCGCCTCGAACTTTATCAGCAAAATAAGCTCTATATGATTCCGATGCAAATGATTCTGGATTTGTTGATATACCATATTCTCCAGCGTAAGGTGTAGCTGTACCTAAAACTCTATTTGTAGCTGTAACATTTGAATTCCCGTCAGCATTAAATAACGCATCTTTATTTGCTAATATTCTTAATATTCTATCTTCGCATAAAGCCACTAAATCACCACCTTGTCCCCATCCAGCTTTTATTCTTTGTATACTACCATAAATAGGATTTATATCTTTTGTTATTTTTTCAGCCGCTATAAACTGATTTAAATCGTTAACTCCAGACGTTGAGTTATATATTCCCGAGTATATTAACCCATATTTTCTTCTTTCTTGTTTATATTCATGTTCTAGAGTTGTAGATGCTTTTATTCCATTAGCAATATACGGTAAATTAAATGTATCTTTAATTCTATTAGATTCAACTCCATTTCCAAAAGAAAAACAGTTATGCCAATTTAAGAAATAATCACTATTATATAAAGAAGAATGTAACTTTATTTTTTTAGATGCTTGAGGCACGTTGTCATCTGGATAAATTTCTTTTATCCTCACACTAAAAGCTATACCATTAGGTTTTGTTATTCTTAATAAACTACCAACATGAATAGGTTGCAATGTACTACCATCCGGAGCTGTTAAAGAGCCAGGCCCAATCCAAATGAAATCAGATAAAGTAATTATATCACCAGTCGGAGACGTGTTAGATACAATTGTTACATTTGTCCAATCTCCATGTCCCTCTCCTGACGGGCTTTCTATATTTGATCCAGTTGGTATCGCAGAGTTAATAGTACTTGGGTTTAGGGCAATCGGATTATTTTCGCTTATTTCATAATAAATATCTAACCCAGTGTTGTCTTTAGGTTCAGTTTCCCAAACAAAAGGATCTGGAGGTAAATAACCACCATCAGGATATGTTTCAACAGGTTCAACCATTATCATTTTATATCCAACAGCCCCAATTCCACCAGAACCACCATTATTTGTACCACCGTTAATATCTGTCCAATGCGCAGAGTATTTATCAGTATTAGATTCTGTAAAATTACTAACACTATTCATAACAACTTGTCTAAATTCTAAAGCACTATTAGCAGTACCATCACTAGTAATATTAGTACTAATATCGTCAGAATCATAGTGTAAAGGCGTATGATAACCAGTTAAAGTGATTACGTATCCCGTGCCATTGTACTCTGAGATACTTTTTATAATTATATTACCAGAGTCGGGACTAGCGCCTAAATTATTGTAACTACTAAGCATCATTCCTTTATGTAACGTGTACTCTTCTCCATTTGGAGAGTTACCATTAGAACATGTGGATCGTATCGTATCTACGGTTATTGTGTTGGTAGTTTTATCGTTATTATTGTTAGAACTACCGTATATATTTTCAGCAATACATTTTATGCCTTGTAATTGTAATCCATTTTCTATAAAACCAAAATTATTAGATACAACAGCTGTTGGATCCCAACCTGCCATCGATGGTTTTAAATTAATATTAAATGATCTATGATAGGTTGAAGCACCCCAAATTAAATGACGAGAATGAAATTTATTACCACTACGCTGCACCGTTGAATCGTGTCTAGCGAATCTTACTCTATTTTTCTTTTGTGTTTGATTTATAAATGTATATACTGTTTCTGTAGGATCATGCTCCCATTTAAACATGGCTCCAGCTTCTAATCTTTCAACAAAATTGACAGTTCCACCATCACTATTTACCCCAACTCCAGGTTCACCTACCGAGAAAAAATCTTCAAATGTTCCATGGTATTGGTTAGGAACTACACTTCCATCACGAGTAAACTCTCGTAAAGATCCATCTGGATTTTCAAAACCAATCCCACCAAATCCTAATCTCATAGAGCTAGCTTGTGAAAAGTGATTGGTACCAGGTCCTAAATTTGAAACCGCTGTCCAACCATCATCTCCTAAGTTGTTATCTTGTGGCGTAAAGTTGTTCATATTATTGTTGTTACCCCAAATCAAATTAGTAATTTCACCATTTGCACCAGCGTAACTACTATATTTATGTGTAGATCTATCTATAAACCAAACCCCATCTCCACCTATAGGTTCGTATGGTCCATCGTGATTTTCATCGTATCCTTCTCTAAAGTAAGCTTCTCTAGCGAAAAAATGATTATAATTTATACCACCAGGATTATTATCATTAACACCTCCGTAACCAGGATAAACTTTATCAGCAAAATCAAATGTTACCATGTTTGAACCTGGTGTAAAGTCAGGATTTCCAACTTTTCGCCATGAATTAATAAGAGAAGCTTGGGCACATCTAGTTAATAAATCACCATCGCTATCTAAAGCATAAATCATTTTAGATGCTTTCTCAATATAGTTCGTACCTTCAGAATCAGATAATTGAGGTTTTATTTTGCCATCGTTTTGTACTTTAGCGAAAAATCTACCATCAAATTTAGGTGAATTCTCTACTAAAGCTTTAGTAATATAAACTACTACATCATCAGTTGCTTTATTTGGTGCTGCTGCATTGTCAAAAATAAAATTTATATCATCTTTAAGATTTGTGTCTAAAGATACCCAATATTCAGTTGGAGGATTAAATTGACCTTGATTTAACTTGTCAGATGTAATTTGCGCTACTTTATACTGTTGAGAATAATCTGAACCAGTTGCAAACTGAATATATAAATCTTCAGTAATATCTTCTAAATTTGCAAGACTACTACCTGAAAAATCATCAGTATAATTTAGTTTAAAACTAGTTTCACCAACACTCGGTGCGTCAACTAAATCTGAATCATCGCCTTGAACTCCGTTTGTACCAAAAAGAAAAAGACCAGACGCCTCGATGTGTCTTACTCTACCTATTTGAACTCTTCTAGTTTTTATAAATTCAGGTGCTTCGCTCTCTATAGCTAGTATTTTATATTTAGTTGTATTTTCTATAGCCTCGTCATTACCTTTTTTGAAATACAAAGATGTTTCTAAATCTACTTTGTTTCTATCTGTAGATGGAAAGGCTAACCATATATTACCGTCTTCAGCATCATACCATCGATCCATAGCTAAATTGTAATACTCTGTAGAAGTTTCTTTTACAAAAAACTTAAAGTAAGCCATATTTGTTGGGTAGTCACCATCTAAAGAAGCAACTAATCTATTAGCTTTGTCGCTATTAATTTTTTCCACTTTAAACCCTCCAGATTCACTAATTAAAATAGGTGTTTCTCTACCATATTCATCGGTAAATACAACGCCGAGTTTATAATCTCTTAAAGATTTAATTGATTTTCGAAAAGATCCTATAGCGCTATTACTACTCCAACTTGATAAATAGTTTTTAAATTGAGGTCTATATTTAGCGCCACTTATCATTAAATCAAAATTCTGCTCGTAATTTGCATAAACAATTCTATTACCAGAAACATCTTGTGCTAGAGCTTTTTTAGGAACGTTATCCCAAGATCTTAAAAGTTGATTAGATGGAAGAATATTTTTAATTGATTCAGATGTTATTTCAATTTCGTTAGTATACCAACGGTTAAAAGTTTTAAGAGCGCCAGGTGGTGGTATTTCTAATGGACTAATTGTTTCAACTACGTATATATTAGGTGAACCTTCTTCTTTATATAATATATCTACCTCAATAATATCTTGTCCTATTGGTTGTCCTAATACTGTTGGTACAAATCCTTTTAACGTTACAGACGTTAAATGGTTTATCATCCCAGTATTCCAACCTTTTTTAGAATCATAATTAAAATGAGAAGGTAAAAAAGCAACTTCTGACCAAGGGGCAAAAGTTGAATACTCACCATCTTCATATTTATATCTATAAGAAAATCTAGGAAATTTATTTTCAAATATTACATCAGCGCTATCATCTCTATCTACAACATAATTTAATTGAATTTGACTTACACTTGGTTGAGCGGGTACTCCTTCTAAATTTAAAATTTCTATTTCAACATGAGCGGTACCATGAGCGGAAGAAGGTGTTTGACCACCATTCCATTGATTACCAAAAAAACCAGGTTGGTAAGTATTACCACCAACGTTATAACTAGTATCATTTACAAAACTATTCCACTGCCAATCTGTTATTCTACCTTTTATAGTGTGATTAGCTAAAGGTAATGGTGGAGAAGTTTGTACCCCATTATCATCAACGTTAAATTCTTTTAATAATAAAGTGTCACCATTTTTCCATTGTAAAGTAAAATCCTCTTGATTGTTTATATCGGTTTCAATTTCAAATTGAACTCTGTCCCCAACTTTTAAAGCTGAAAAATCATATACCACCGCGTTATTAGAAGATGATATTATAGATGAAACGTTAATGTTATTATTTAACTCTGGATCTATAGCGGTATATGTTATACCAGAATAAATTAAACCTGGATCTCTTGGTGTTGCTAGATGTAAACTTAATGCATTTTTAGGGCTTTTTCTAATAACCGTAATATGTTCTTTACGTATAGGATTATATTGAGAGATATTTAATCCTGTTTTATTATTAACAACAGCAGTATGTGTGTCTCCAGCTGGATCAGTACCAGCTACACTACGTGATACATTTATTTTCTTTGGCTCTGTAAAGTTGTCAGTCCAAAATAACATATCATCGATAATATTAATACCTGTAATTAATCTATTAGAATCAAATTCTAAAACTCTTTCAGACATGAAACAAATTGTATCTGAATTAGATAAATTTATACTATCATTTAAAATTACAGATTCAGCCCCATCGCCACTAGGAACAAATAGACTTAATGGTCTACCGTCTGGGTTCATGTTTAAAGCGTTTTGAGTGTTTCCAGTATCACAATCTTGAATTAAAAATTCATTATCATTAGGAGAAGTAACTGAAGATGGATTGATACACGAATTTGCGGGCCAATTCATTCCCCCACCAATACTATTATCAATTTGTAATTGAATGTCATTACCATCTTGATCTACATTTGCGTTTCCTTGGTCATCAAATAGTATATAATAAATTTCATTTAACCATTGATTTGAACTTGGTAATATATGAATAACTTCATTAGGACCTGAAGATTGTAGTATTGGAGCTGGTTCAATTGTAGCTGTACAGCCTTTGTAATTCAAACCTTCATGTGTAAAACTACCTATTAATAGCGGTAATCCCCAAGGATTATTTATTGTACCATATGCGGGGCCAGACGTAGTATAATTGTTGTTTGGTATGTTTACATCACCTGGATATGTACCACCAGTAGCTGGGTCAACACCAATAGTAAATATATAGTGCAAATGACAACCGTTAAATTCATTACAAATAGTACCAGTAGTCATATCATGTATCGTTGTAGCCTGCGCACCATTAAGTAAATTGGTTCCATTAGTATCAAAAATATCAGACATAACACTAGGCATGGTAGCTAAGTTTTGTATTGATGTGTACTGCACTAAATCACTTGCTAATATAGTTAATTGAGAGGCGCCTACTGGAGGTAAATTATCTTGAGACCCAGTATATCCATCGGGAAAAGTTATTTGATCAAAAACACCAGGATTATTAGGGTCTTCAAATGTTCTTATATATAAATCTAAAGAAGTTACATCAAATGGTGTGGCAAATACGCTTTGAAAACTTTCTCCTTGAAAATAATTCAAAGGATAAATAACGTTTATATTACCAACTCCAGATACTAATGTTGGCCCAAATGTAACGTTATTATTACTATAACCAAACACATCCATACCAGGTGTTATGTTGTCATATAAATTAGCATCATCAAATATTATGGAGTTTGTTTCAGTGCTAGGATCATCTATACCTATACACCAACCGTATTTATCGACAAATACAGGTTCGCATCCGGAAGGGGTTTGGGCATTGGTACGCATAATCATATCTTTAAGCGTTTCCGTTGCCCCAAGAGATAAATTAGTAATACTGTTAATATCGTTTTGCCCAGCAACCAACCAATATAGAGAATCGTTTTTTTCGTCAGAAACAGATCCAACCGTGGAAGAACCAGGTTGAATTGGATTATAACCATTATATATACAACCAGGTGTATTACCTAATATATTTTGAATAGTACCAACGTCAGAACCATCTGAAGTTGACACTTGTATATTTGTTGCGTCTCTATATTCACCGTTAGGAACAAGTCTTTCATCCAAATCCTTGTTCATTTTACCTTTGGTAAAATTATGCTTTATCTCTGGCATATACTAGTGTTTTATTTGTTTTGATTTACCTCTTAAAATTTGAGTAATTTCTTCTAATTTAATATTAGATAATCTTAATTTTGCCGTTCTAGTAGCGGCAAATTTTTCTTTTTTAAATCTTCGTACCACATATTCGGGTGTGTTCATTCTTGTTGATAGAATAGCATAAGCTATAGCTTTATACATAGCCTCTTCAGCAAACTTGTGTACTTGCATTTCTTCGTCAGTACCTAAACTATCGCTTATATAATCTAAAACAACAGTTTTTCCTGAAACGTTAGAACTAAAGTGTATTTTCCCACTTACTTGGTCTATATAAAAAGATCCATTAACTTGAGCGTGCTGAGGATCTAATCCATATCTACTACCTTCTGAAGGCCAATAAATATCATCTTCGTAATCATCATTATTATTTTCTGAGGGTGTTGAGGACTTATAATTAGACCAAGTGGTAGAGTCTTCAGTTATTTTAGAGAAAGAAAGGCCACTTGTGGAAATCGTAGTAAATAAAGCGTTACTAGACATCGTTACATATTTACCATTTACACCAATTACAGTTGAAACTGCCCCCATAATATTAATCTGATTACCGTCAAGAACCATACCAATTTCTATACCATCCGCATCAGAAACACTATCAAATGTTATTATAGGACTACCCGCTGTAAATATAAGACCAGATTGTACTGGTGTTACAAC
>CEUI01014673.1_pt1 | contig 11809 bp, 17 predicted proteins | sample 531411 | NCBI WGS metagenome assembly CEUI01 (sample SAMEA2622841, study PRJEB7988) | marine metagenome | isolation source: saline water (ENVO:00002010), including
CGGTTGAAGAATGTTTTCTTTTGATGATTTTCGCAAATTGGGAAGAAAGCCTTCCTCGCTGTTGTCTCGGTTTCCCGCAATCAATTCAATGGTGGGAGATGGCTGGCTAACCTTGCCACCCAGCGAATTGGGTTCGCCTCCCATGCCTACACCCTTCACGCCTGGCATCTTTCCAGTTACAATTTTAACACTTTCCCGTCCAATGATTCTTACTGCGTCAGCTTTTACCGCAATTCCAGAACGCCCTTTTGAAAACGGACGATCGCCTTTTGCCAACCCAAAGTTCTTATCGATATCTGTCAATTGCGAAATGTAAATACGCGCAGCATCACCACTCATGCTGTTTTCTACCGTCGTGTTTGCCTTGGGCCCCTTTCCTTTGCGAGCGGACGACATGCGCCCCACAACCAAATCAATAGTTGAAGCCTTGGTAGAACCTGCTGCGCCATAACCAGATGCCTCAGTAGTGGGCCTGTCTGTGCCCAACACAATCCATGAATTTCCATTAGCATACACCAACTCGTTAGGTGCCGCATTATATTTTGTCACCACACAAGGAGGACCTGGGGTGTGAAAAATACCCGTATTATCAGGAAGCTTGTTAAGCCGATCCGCTTCCGCCTTCAGTGCTTCTAAATCTGCCTGTCCTTCTTCACCAGCGCAATTGGTTAAGGTTTGTTTTCCCATGGTGTTCTCCCGATTACTTCGTTACCTTAAACGAGCCTTTTTTCAAAACCACTAAATAGCTTCCGGGGCTCGTCACTAAGCGATTATTATCAACGGAAACGCTGCGACTAATTGTCATCGTCTGTCCCACATTTCCGCCTGCTAAATATGCTTTAGATTTATCTATTTTCCATACTATGTCGCCGTGAGTGCCCCCTTCACGCCCTTGCACCAATACATCACCCACCGATAAGCGAATTTTGCTACTACCCAGATCATAAGCTTTCCAGCCGCTTTGTTTGCCAGCCGCCACAGCCTGTGAATAAGCCAGATGGGAATATCCAGTTTCTTTTGTGGCAAATGATTGACCTCTTAAAAGATAGCTGATAAATACTGCACTCCAATGATGTTCGCTAGGCTTTGTCCACCATTCCACGTATGCATCAGAACCCAATCCAATATTAGTCCAATATGTCTGAAGTCGTGAAGAAGCGCCAGTTGCCTCTTCTGCCGGATATGGAAGATCCTTCCAAAATGCCCACTCTATGTTCACTCGTCCCGATACAACCGAGACGCCGCTCCCATCAATGATTTCTTCGCCCGTATCTGGGAGATTCTCCGCCAGCTCTCTTAGTTCTTGCGTTTGGGACATTAAAGACATATCCCCATCCACAAAAGCGTTCTGCCCCATTCTAACGCAGGTTTCTTTATTTTGAGAAGCACCAAACCCATCACTTATTTTTTTAATATAGGTGCCCATGCTGGTGTCATATCCATGTTCAGTGGAGCGCAACCCCACTTCTACAAAGTCTCCATAAGAAAGTTGCACTCCGCTTTGATTATTGGTGCCCAACTCTGCCTCGACAAGAAATCGCGTATGCCACATTGTCACTTCAAAATTGTCTTGATCGTTAGCCGCATAAGCAGGATCACAATTATCAGGCAACAAAAGATGACCCGTATTTCCATCCAACAGGCGTCCCCAAAAATAATAAGCTACAACAGCACGAGCCTTTCCAGGGGGTGCCGTGGCGTAGATTTGTTCATAAGTTACTGGCACCAACTCGCTTATAATCACAGCCTTAAAAGTTCCCAACTCTTCAGGGGGCGTCTGAGTCAAGCTCTGAGCCATCGCCTCCTTCAATGCATCTAAACCGGCACCGGGCGTGGTAGCTAACACTTCCGCGTTAAGAGGCATTTAGTTGTCCTCCTGAATCATATCGAACAACTTACCCTTATCCTCTTCAGTAAAAGCATAATCGGTAGAACGATTCTTATTTTGAATTCCAATAATCTTTACCAATTGCTCATTAGAGCGCTGAAGTGTTTCGATGTGCTTCGCTGCGACGGGGCTTAAATACTTGTTCTGCGTGGGATCATTAACAATTTGATTGGCGATTTCATTGAGAAATTCACGCGCAAGCTTCCTATCTCCTCGAATATTACTCAAGGCTTCTTCTATCAACACATCTAATGTTTTGCTCATATAGCTCCGCTTTCCCAATCCTGCTTAAAAGAATAATATCGCTTACGAAACTTCTTTAAAGAATTCACAATCTGTTTGGTATTCAACCCAGTAAGCTCACGCAGGTACAAATAAATAGCTTTTTTGTTAAAAATTTCGATATCTTCCTTCGACTCAAAGAGAACTTTAATGGCTTTATAGACTTTTAAGTCATTATCTTTCATTTGTGCAACATCCCACGATTTGAGTTCTGTATAAAAAGAACGCCAAAACTCTTGTTCCTCGCGGATCGTTACATATGACTCTTCTGTCGAAAGGTACTCTTCTTCATACGCTTTCGAGATATTGTTATAGTCTACCTCTCGCAGGTTACGTTTCTGTTGACGCTTTACCTTGTGGATAAACCAATTCTTTGTAATGACTGAGAAATATGAGAAAGCTTTGGATCCCCTGTTGGGATCATACTTGTTCAATATTGTCATCAACCATATCTTGCATTCGTCCCGCAAGCTATCAATGTTGGGTAAATTCGTAAACTTATAAGTGAACACGATTTTATCCACCATCTCATTAAAAGCTGGTTGAATGTAATTTATATACAATTCGGTGCGCTCTTGGCGACAACTGGATTGTGCATATTGAAGGATAGCCTTTTCATGGACTATCGTAAAATAATGATTACTCTTCTTTTTTGTCTTCTTCTTTCTCATCAATTGTGTTTTCAGAAACCTCTTGTTCGGTTAGAGAATAGATATATTCAAACGTATCGATCTGCTCTCTAAAAGACACAGCATGTTCCATCAAACCTTTCAATGTTTCATCTCCATAAAACATCTCCAAATCGTAAACATCGCTTACATGATTAGCAAAAGAAGTAATCATCTGCTGTAAATCACCTAACTCTTCCGAAAAAGCGAGTAGCCGCACAATAGCCATGCGGGCATACATAAACAAAAATACATTAAACACCACCGAGAAAAATAATATTCCCGATAGCGCCATTTCAAGTCGGCTCATGTGTGCTGCTCCTTGCTTCTTCTTGCATGTCTTTTAAAATTTCTCTATTCTCTTCGATATGTTGTTTTGTAATCGTACCAGTCTTTTCTTCTTTTTCTTTATTTTTTTTATTGACGGAAAACGCCTCGTTATACAAACGCTCCATGCAGTTGGTTGCGCGGCAACACTCACATCCGCCGGGATATTCTCCATAGGCATGATAGAGGGTGGGCGCATCACCACAAACACTGCACTCGTAGCGGTAACGAGGCACGATTACTTAACCATATTTTCGAGATCTTCTTTCGTGATTGCACTATCATCACTCACACGAACAGTCGGCGGATTGGTAACCACCAAGCCGTCTGTAGTGTTTTCCAACTTGAAACCCTTTAAAATGGGGACAATATCAAGTTGATTCATCAAGGATTCTTGAAGCGCCATCATCACAGCACCCATCGCTTGATTAGAAAGTTTTAATTCAGTTTCCATAAACTTCTCCTTTTACCATGTAAAATTTTTCTTGTAGTGGTCTACAATTCTCTGAATCTCATCATCAAACACACGCTTAGGCTCCCACCCAAGCGCTCGTAATTTGTCGTCATTCAACGCATAACGGACATCTTGCCCTTCCCTAACATGCGTTAAATCTAAATATTCTGACCAATCCCGTTTCTCCCCAAAATAACACTCGCACACCTTCTTGACGGTGTCGATGTTGGGCTGCTCAAAGCCGCCAGCCACATTGAAGATTTCGTTGGTTACCCCCGACTCAATTATAGCGATTACAGCGCGTGCAGTGTCGTCTGAGTGCAGCCAATTTCTTATTGGGTGTCCTTGGTTGTGTAAACGAATTTTCTTCTCTCTCGTCAACAATTTGACTGAGATTGGAATCAGTTTTTCGGGGTATTGTCCGATGCCATAATTATTGGTGGGGCGAAGGAGAATGTATTTCAATCCATAAGTGCGGGACCAAGCCTGAACCAGCATATCTGCTGCCGCCTTGGAAGCGGAATAGGGGTTACTTGGTTTTAGAATGTCTGTCTCAACATGGGCGCCCTCCTCAATATCTCCATAAACCTCATCAGTGCTGAAGTGGAAGAAAATGGGGCGATCGCACGTATTCGCTTGCTTGTTGCGAATAAGATCCAAGAGGTTCTTTACTCCCACAATATTAGAGTTAATAAAGTCTTCACTATCTACGATGCTGTTGCCTACGTGTGACTCGGCAGCTACATTAATGACATAATCACAATCAGGCAAATGTTTAAGCTTGGCGATGTCTTCTTCAAAAAAAGAGAAATTACTATGCGTGCTGAACTTGCGAATCGTATCTGGATTGGACGCGTAAGTAAACTTGTCAATACCCAGCACCTTATAGCCCGCCTGTAGGCAGCGGCGCGTAACGTGAGTGCCAATTAAGCCCGCGCACCCCGTAATGATTACCAATTTCATTTAATTCCTCTTAAGATATTGGTGGTAGAGTAGTCGCCGATGCGATCAAAAAACTTTAACTCCTTGGTATGCGCCTGTCCCACTACTTTTTTACCCCGCCAGTCAGAGCCGATTACCATAATATCAGGAAGAATAGCGCTTATAAGTGTATTCAACTCTTCTGCACTATTAAAAATAACCACTTTATCGACAGCCTGCAAGCATTCTAAGGCAAATTTTCTATCTTTTTCGTTGTTGTAGGGGCGGCAAGAGCCCTTGTCTTGGCGAACTTTGGCATCCGAATCAATCCCTACAACCAAATAATCACCTACAGACTTGGCATATTCAAGCAATTCAAAATGTCCTCGATGTAAAACATCAAAGCACCCATTTACCCACACAACTACCATGGAATCTTTCCTGTTAAAATGTCTTTTAGCATCACCCAATCGCAAGCCTTTGCCCAAATGGGGCTCGTAAAGGCGGCAGGCTTATTCTTTTCAAAGAAATAGTGTCCACTCCACGCAAAAGGATAGACAATAAAAGGGGCAACCAACAATAACGTCCAAACTTGGATAAAACATACAACACTTATGAACAAAAGTGTAGCTATTTGTCCAAAAACATGCAGGCGCCGACACCAGTTATTCTGGTGGAGCGTCAAATAATAGTGATAATAGGCTCTGAAAGTCATCGAATGGTGCTCACTCCGCGCTGTTGGACAACCAAGGAGGCGCATTCATTAGCAAACTCAATAGCGTCATGCATTCTTCCGGTGTTCATCCCATAACGAAACACCAGGGCTGCCAAGAAAGAATCCCCAGCTCCTGTGGTATCTTTGATTTCTACAGTACTCACGGGAAACAACCCCTCCCTAAATCGACAACCTTTGGAACCCATGGTGATAATAAGTTTGGATTTAATTACCTTGTCATCCTCAATCGTATGATATGTCCGATCGTATTCTTTGTGATTAATTTTAATGTACTTTACGCTTTCAGCCCAGGCGCCCAAGAGCTTTTTGGTATCCAAAAAGGTAAGCGGATGATGATCACCAATATAAGCAATATCTTCAGTGGTTAAAAAGCCCTTATCGTAGTCTGAAATCACCACTGCATCATATTGGGAGAAGTCTATTTCATGAAGATTTTGTATTCTCTCAATCTTCTCTTCCCCCGAATCCACCCGCAGGAGCAAATGGTTGGTAGATTCATGAACATAGCGCGTCTTCGTCACTGCCGTCTCATTAGCAATCAAATGAGCTTCGACTCGGGAGAAAGAAACTAAATTTTCATACACATTCCCAGCCATTCCCCGATTTTCTCGCTGATATTCTGGAATAAACACGGGTACTGGGGCGTCAGGACAAAGACGATCACAACTGCCGTATACAAAAACATCCTTACAAGTGTCGCCAATAACCAAAACTTTCATTTCCAGCTAATCTCCCAATCTTCAAATTCAGCCGCAAGGCAATCAATCTTATAATCCTTGCGTCCACCCACAATCTCTTGAATCTTATTCTTCGCTGTATTGCGAATTCCATTGATTCCGTGAGTCAATGCCAGGTTACCGTCGCCATCTCCAGCACGCACCTTAGACTCGTTATGCCAGATGTGTAAATTCATCTGTGAGAGTACCACTATAGCACGCACTGTATCAGCCGTGAGGGGCTCTCCTTGCTCTTGTAAAATTAATTGAATGTCGTGACATATGTCAGAAATTTCTTGTGCATATTCGGCTTTGTGCTCCGCAATAAACACTTCTTTCAACTGCGAGATAGACAGCCTGTCAATCAACTCTGCGAGAGTTGGTAAATACTTTCTTTCACTCATTAGTCGCCCTTCATGATTCGATGAGAATCACTGTCAAAATGTTGTGTAGAAAATTCAAAAAGCTCAGTGTCTTCCAGCGCACAGACACGATGCCGCAAGCCCCGATAAACATGAAAATTCATTCCTGGCTCCAGAATAAGCTCTTCTGCTTGCTCAATATCATCACCTTCGGAATAAAGCACTTTTACTCGTCCCGACTGCACATAGAACACCTCATCTTTGAGCTTGTGAAAGTGCCATGAACATTGCTTTCCCTTATCAAAATACAAAAGCTTGCCGCAATATTCTTCGCAGTTTACAATCCAGCGTTCCCAGCCCCAACCTTTTTCAACGATCTTCATCGGTAAAGAAGTTTGCATCATTCATCCCCTTGTCGTCAATATAAATATCTCCACTTGGCTTCCCCAAATACAAGCCGTCAAACTTGCATCCCCAGCTCTGCAACTGTTCCATGGTAAACCTATAAAAAGCTGTATGAGAATAAGAAATAGAGCCCTTACTTCGACCCATTCCCCGAGCCGTTTGATAAACAATGGTATGCCCTTCGTCGTGCAATTGGTTAATCTTCTCAATGCGAGCGCGCTTTGGCTCCGCTTTGGAATAGTCCCCATCTGTGAGGGTGCAAATAGTCCCATCAATATCAAATACATAAGTCATTAGTAGTTCCCATACCATGGTTCGTCTATCATCGAATAGACTTTAATAAGTTGTTGGATGCCGTCATCAAGATCGTATTGGCACTCAAACCCGCGAGAATAGAACTTCTCACTGCTGACGATATAATCTCGCTTGTCAGGATCTGAAGTGAACTCGGCTTTAATGATTTCGAGTGGCAAATATTCCTTTATCTTTTCAGCAAGCTGTAGCTTGTTCATGTTGACAGCATCATTACCAACGTTAAAAGTTTCGCCACCGCAAGTGTCCCAATTGTCAGCCACAAACCGGAATGCCCTACAGACATCAGTAATGTGAACATAGTTCCGCATAAATTCACATTCGTACAAAACAAGGACACGCTCCTTGAGAGCTTTCAACACAAAATTGTTAACCAATAAGTCCGTTCGCATGCGAGTACTTGGACCAAACACCGTGGCTAAACGAAATGTGGTGCAGTTTTTAACATTCTGATATACTCTCTCGGCATCCACTTTTGTCTCTCCATAAAGAGAAACGGGATTAAGCGGAGACTCCTCGGTACACACAGAGCCGTCAATGCTTACTCCATATCCCGAGTTTGTGCAGGGATAGATAACCCTCTGATCTGTCGCCTTATGGTTGGCAATCCACAAATTGGTTTCAAAATTGGTTTCTTTTGCTTCTCGTGGGCGCTCATCACAAAGGGGAAACCCCACCAATGCTGCTAAAGGAATAATGATGTCTTGTCCCTTCATCGCATTTCCTAGTGCTTCTCTATCCCGCACATCGCCTTTAATAAAGTGAAATCGAGGATGTTGTGCATAGCGCAACAACGACGTAGTGTCATACATCATGTTGTCCATCACTGTGACATTGTAATCTCCAATAAAGTGCTTAACGATTTCGCTGCCGAGATAGCCCGCGCCGCCTGTAATAAGAATTTTCATTTTAAGTCTTTTCCTTTTCAAATCTATAGCCCATCATTTGTATATCAAGAGCGCACCATCTTCCTATTTCCTCTATCTCCTCCTGTCCATAATAATGGGAATAATGTTTATGAGAAGTAGTATTTGTCTTCTTTTGGAGTTCTTTTTTATCATGCTTAACTCCATGAAAATCCAAAAAATCTCCCACTTCTTGGGCGTAATTCTCAAACCTTAGCATAATAGGAAAATGTAACATCTTCTTATAGTAAATGTGATCGCCCAAAGTCACTACAGGAGGATATTTTTCGTGGACTTGATACACCCCCGACTCTTCATCTATACTCAAAGCCTCTTTGGCGTAAAAGTAAAAATGACTATGCGACCATAAATTTAAAGAGGAAGGATCGTACACAACACGGTCAAAGTGTTCTTTGTTGAAAACATTATTGTTTTGATGAAGGTGCAACGAGAGGGCTTTGTCCCACGGATTCCTTATAATACTAAAAATGGAATATTTTTCCATAATACTGGGACCATAAGCTCGCATGTATTCATATAAGGTAGAGTGTAAGTTCCCCTCGCTATTATCGCTAAAGGGGCTAAAATATTCTAATGAATCCGCATCACAATAAGGAGCTAAAAAACGAGATAAACTTTTGCCTCCCGTCTTAGGCACATGAATAAATAGCAATTTTTTAGTATGAGAAATCATGGAGTAAAAATAATAAAACTTTGCTCGTTGCCATCAAACTCATCAATCTCTCCCGTGCGAGATGCCCGAGCATTTCCTACAATTCCTGTCAATGCCTGTTGAAGATTGTGAGTTGCACAAAATTCATCTACTGCCTGCACCACACCAGGCCACTTCTTTGGATTATAATCATGTCCACACAGGAGACGCCCTTTCTTGAGTTTGGGCGCCCAAGCTTCCAAATCTGCCTTCACAGACTCATAATCGTGCAACCCATCAATGTAAACAAAATCCAAGGAACCATCTTCATAATAAGCACTGATCTGAGGGCTATACGCTTTTATCATTCGACAGCGCCCATCGTCAATATACGGTTGGAGCAAGTTGGCACAAAAATTATATGCGTACTCAGCATCTTTCAATTCCGCATTCACCTCCCACGGATCAATACAATCTATCTGCATCTCTGTACTATCCAGAAGATACTTAGAGTACCACCCTAAGCGCACTCCAATTTCTACCCCCTTTTGGAAACGATCGCAATTAAGAGACTGGGCTAAAGTCCTCCGATTATAAAGATCCAGCATTACCTTTTCAGACATTTTCTCTATACCAGTTGATAGTTTTCATAAGCCCCTCTTCCAGGGAAGTCATACGGTTGTCTACTGTCCATCCAAAAAGCTCTTTGGCTTTGTCAATATTAAGAACTTTCTTCTTTACTCCCACAAAGCGATTGGTATTATAAAAGATGTTTCCCGTATAGCCGCTTAATCGTTTAATAGTCTCTGCTAACTCACGAATAGAAATTTCATAACCTGTGCCAATGTTGATTAAATCACCCTCATAATCACAAGTCATCAGCAGGCCCGCAATCTGATCATCGATATAAATCAATTCCCGAGTTTGTGTCCCATCTCCCCACACCTCCACTTCGGGAGCCCCACTATCAACAGCATCACAAAACTTCTGAACCAATGCTGAAACTACATGGCTGCGTGAGATATCAAACTCGTCATGGGGTCCATATAGCGTAGCAAAAACCACTGTCGTTCCTTTAAGTCCATACTGTTTCTTATAAGCCTTGATTCCCTGTTGCATGGCGCACTTGGTGAGTCCATAAATTTCCACCGATGGGTGGAGAGGTCCTTGAAAATAATCATCTTCTGATAAGACTGGCAGATTGCCTGGATAAGAGCAGGTGCTTCCAATGCCCACAAAACGAGCGTTGGGTTGATGGCGCTTCCACAACTCTAAAGCATGAGTATGGATGAGATTATTTTTAAAGAACTGGTCGGCTGGATATCTTAAAGTAAAATCTCCCGCGCCTTGAAAGGCAGCGCCGTGAATAATCAAATCGTACTCTTTAAGAGTAAAGAGCTTCTTTGCATAATCCCATTGAGTTAAGTCGTAATTACGCCCCGTTGCGGTTACTTCAACTCCGTTACTCTCCAAATAGGGAACGATATTCTTTCCCAAAAATCCTGTGCCACCTGTGATTAGCACGTTCTTGTAATTAAAATCTTTCATAGAATCGGTAATCCTTCTTTGATACGTTGAAAAATATATCTCGTATTGTAGAAATTGACAACTTTATTATAAGCATTTTCTACCATATGTTCATATTTTTCATAATTTGTTGAAATTTCTCTCACCTTCTCGGCTAAATCAGGAGCATCATCAAAATACACAAAGTCCTCCCCCGGCTTAAACCAGTATTCAATTACATTCCAAGGATCGCGCTTTACAAGCATCAGGCTCTTGCACAGAGCCGATTCTACTGTACGGCTCTTCAACTGAGGGAGGAGCCCTTCATCAATATGAGAAAATGCCTCGTTCTTGTCCCAGTGGGGGAGGGTTCGCACGGCGGCAATTTGAGCATCAGTGAGATATAAATTATTTTGGATGACGGCCGTCTTGCTAGTTGCTAAGACGCCCCACTTATCCACGTTAGGAATACCCGCATGGGTAGCCAAGTGGTTAACTGTATTCACACGATTATAGTTGGGAATAGTAGTGAAAATATACTTAAAGCTCGACATTGCGCGAATATAGGACGCAATTTCTTCATGATGAATGAGCCCACAGTAAGCCACATCATGAGTTTTTGGAACATCAGCATACACATTATATTTTAAATTATGCATATACGGCATGGGAACCGCCTTGGTGCCCAGTTGCAACTCGTTAATCCAATCCGCTGTATAGGGACAAATAGTATACACTTCATTGAAAATAGTAGTCTGTTCTACGGGAGACAATCCAATTTCATTATTGCCACCATACAGAGTGCATGGGTGTTCTAAATTAATATAGACACTTCGCGGAAGCTTATCTAAGTTTTCTACAATTTGTGGAAGCTTGGTTGCCGTCACTCCGACAAACAAGGCATCCTGCCACTCTTCATCAGCAAATTCGTCAAAATTCAATTTAGAATTAATATCATCAGGATACCAATCGTGTGGGAGAGTTATAACTTGCATTATTTACCTTTTAAAGCAATTTGAGATTTAATCCATTTATAAGTTTCCACCATCCCCTTTCGTAAAGGCTGGCTTACTACCCATCCCACCTTTTCTTTGTAAAGGGTGTTGTCAGAATTTCTCCCCTTTACGCCGATGGGTCCTGGAATGTGCTTACGTTTTACCTTCTTTCTCGCAATAGAGGAAATCATATCAATGAAGTCGTTGATGCTAATCATCTCCTCCGAACCAATATTAACTGGGCCGGTAAAATCGGACTGCATGAGCCTATATGTAGCTTCCACACACTCATCAATGTAGAGGAAGGAGCGCGTCTGTGTGCCGTCTCCCCACACTTCAATGGTTCCTCGGCTCTTAGCCATCGCAACCTTTCGACACAAAGCCGCAGGAGCTTTTTCTCTTCCCCCTTCCCAAGTCCCATTGGGTCCAAAAATATTGTGATAACGAGCAATTCTTACTTCTAATCCATAATTCTTTTGAAACGCCAGATAAAGCCTTTCGCTAAACAACTTTTCCCACCCGTACTCCGAATCAGGTGCGGCAGGATAAGCTGAGTCTTCTGTGCAATTAGGATTGGCAGGATCAAGCTGGTTGTATTCGGGATACATACATGCCGAAGAAGAATAAAAAACGCGCTTCACCTTCTTCCGAACAGCTTCTTTAGCCATATTGATGTTGAT
>CEUI01064418.1_pt1 | contig 11803 bp, 14 predicted proteins | sample 531411 | NCBI WGS metagenome assembly CEUI01 (sample SAMEA2622841, study PRJEB7988) | marine metagenome | isolation source: saline water (ENVO:00002010), including
ATGGATGTAAAACTTATACATAAAATGCTAGTAGATCATCCTAATTCTAAAGTAACCGAGTCTATTCTTAAACAGGTTATAAAATTAGAAAGAGAAAGTTTAGTAGATGATGTTTTTGTAGAGCAAGACTTACAAGATATTACTTATAGAAATACGACTATATTAAGAGAAGGTGATTTAAAATTTCCAGTTAGGTCTTTTAATAAGTTCTCTGTAAAGCAATTCGAAAGAGCTTATGATAAATATATAATGAAGCGTCTTCGCAATCCTAAAATAAGAGAATCTGCTAAGGTAATATTAAAAGGTGTCCAACAGGATGCATTTGATTCTCCTAATATAATAGATAAAGGTAGAGCTGTAGCACCGGGTGAGATAATTTTAGACAGTAGTCTACGAAAGATGCTTGTTAAAGATCCAAAATATAAAAACCTAGGAGATATGTTTGATAAAGGTGCACCTATTGAATTAGTTGTTATACGCGTACCAGCAGATAGCGTTAGTGGTGTTAGAATATTAAAACTTAGAGGCTTTACTAAAGAAAAGGGTACAGGTGCAACAACTCATCCTGAAGATGATTTATATATGGGTGGTGCTGATAAAGATATTGATTCAGCGTTTATATTTGAAGGTTTTAGTGGCAAACTAAAAGAAGCATATAGAAGAAATGCTAATGAATGGAAAGATAATATGGAGTCTAAGCCTATAAGGGATGATGATCTCTTTGCAGTAGGTAGGAAGCTATCAGATAAAGACTTCAAGACTCTTAAGGAAAGAGAGAATAATTATAAGACTACATTAAGTAAGTTCTCTCCTTCTATGAGAATTAATGTAGCTAGAAATTCCAGAGCTGGTAATCAAGCTATTGGTTTTAGTGTAGTAGCTAAGAAGAAGCTATATGATATATGGAATTATGAATTAGAGCGTAAAAATACTGGTACTATTTCTAAAAGAATTAGCCCAGAGGAAGTTTTAGAATTTGAAGTAACTGAACAATCTGGTAATAGACTTAGAGATTTAGGTAGACAATCACTAAATAGAGCTGCTGATGCAGCAGATTATCCAATGTTTATACCAATGGATAAGATACCAGATATGATGGTTAGAGAAGCGTTAAAGGGTAGAGTTAAAAATAACAAGACTGGAGAAGTTCGAGAAGCTAAAGCATCTGATTTATATAAAGCATATCGTAGTAATATAGATAGTATTGATTCTATTAATCCTCATAAGAGGAATTATGATAAAGATGAACGTAAGTTATTTTATTGGGAACGTCAAGTACTTATGAATAATATTGATCCCAGATTTGAAAGTAGTAGTATCTGGGGTGAAATAAATAAACGAGTTCAAGATAAAGGATTAAGTAGAGATTATCGTCACGAAAGATTAAATGATTTAGCAGATAGAGTTGTAGAAGGTCGTTTAGAAGATATTGCCAAGAAAGATACTGCTAATAAAGCTATTGAAAAGAAGATTTCCGAGTTATTTAATATTGAGATAAAGATTAATGATACTATGCTTAATAGATTAAATAAAAATGTTACTGAAGGTGAGAAATTATATGAGATGTTGTATAATGACTTAGACCAAGTAGCAGGTAAAAACTCTATTGTGAAAGCATATGAGAAAATATTAAGTCAATTACGGAACCCTGAAATTTCAGGAGAGTATACTAATGTAGAGAAAGTTGCTATGAAAGTCTTAACTGATATAAGTAGAAATGCTGTAAAGGATAAGCAAACTATATTAAATCTAGTAGAGTCTGATGTTCCAAAAGAAGCTAGTAAGCTTAGTTCTGAAGCAATAGATAATATTATAAGTAATCGTAAAAGCGATATTACAAGAGCTATATTGCATCAACGTACAGCTAAACATTTAAATCCTAATGATTTTGTTAGGTTATATGAAACTATTCTATTGAGTCCTTTTAAACAAAGAGGATCTAAATTAAAAGGTAATAAATACAAACCAAGCCAGTCTGTAATTCCATGGAATACTAGATTTATATCTGATACAGCTAAAAGGAATTACTTGAAGGAATTTAATAATGTAGTTGAGCTAATAGAAGGACCATCTAAGATAAGTCGTGAAGCTATGTCTAAGGTTATATATAAACCTGTAGAAGAATATGCAGATATGTCCCCTGTTAAAAGAACAACATCTCAGGTAAATGAGTTTATAAAGAAATTAAATTATAAAGCTATTACCCCAGAACAAGTTGAAGAAGTTCGTCTTTTAAAGGATACTTTAAAGAAATACCCTGATGAGTCTTATAATATACAAGATATATTTGAATCATGGCAGGGTGCAACGCGTGGCGTAGTAAAGGATATTTCACTTGCTAATGAGCATGACTTACGTGCATTTAATAAGTTTTTAAAAGGTGAAAATCCTAAAGAATTAGATAGGTGGATCTATTATAAACATCCTAGACAGGTTAGTTCAGAACAAATGAAGCATGATATGCTAATATTTAATTCTTATCAGCAACCTGTTAAAACTAGTGATGGTATGGTTAAAAGATCAGTTAAGCGTATGACTAGCACTATGGGTGCTATGAAAGATTGGTTTCTTAAAGCTGACAATGAAAAACAATTTCATATAGACGCAGCTATTAAAGATAATATAGAAAATATTCAGTTAAGGAAACTAATTCGTTCTAGAAAAGATAGAGACGATATAAATACACTAATTATTTATAAAAGAGAATTAAAAAGAGGATCTCGATTTGAAGATACTCTTAAACCAGAGATAGATAAATTAGAGAAGAGTCTTTCTAAGAAGTATAAGAATTTAGATACCTTAGTAGAACAAGGTGATAAAGCTTATACTAGAATGATAAAAGAATTTGGAGATAAGTGGATATATAGTAAGGATGTTAAAGGTATTCCAAAGAAATACCCATTTGTTAAAAGAGATAAAAACGGGATTATAAATGTAGATCATTTTATAAAATATGTTGAGAATGCTTATACAGGGAAGGAATTCCCTATTATACCTTTAGAGATACAATTTGAAGTTCATTATGAGATGACCTTAAATAAATTAGCGAGTAGGTCTAAAAGAGGAGTAGATGCTTATAAAGAATGGTATAGGAAGAAATATCCTCCAACTAATTGGATGATTGGAAGGCGAGACGCAGATAAATACTGGCATAAGAGATATGGAACTAATAAATCTAGTGAAAAGATCATAGCCCGATTTATAGAAAAGGAAATGCAGAAAAGTTACGATGAAATTATTGCAGGAGGAGGAACGAAGAATGAAGCCAATATTGTTGCTAGAATCACTAAAGAGGGTTATGAAGCCCATTTCGAAAAAACTAGGTCTGATACGGGGGGTGTTGAGTATAATACTATTGAGTCTATTATTTCTGGTTTTGATTATCATACGCTTAGTCCAAGGCATATTGCAAGCAGGCTTGAGAATATTGGGTTTTTTAGTAGAACGAATTCCGTTCTTGAAAGGACTCTTGACTTACCTGTAGGATATGAAACAACACCAGAAGCGTTTGATATGTATAAAACACAGCTAATAAATAGCAATTATAAGAATTTAGCTGCTATAATAGGAGATCACAGGATCTCTGATTTCATGAAAAGAAAGCCTATGGATAAGGATATGCAAGGCAATCCTATTAAATTAACAGCAAAGCGTCGTAAAGAGCTCGAGGATGCCTCTACAAAGGACTTTCGTTATAGAAACAATACTGATGTATATGCTGATTATTTAAGGCTGTATTTGCGTGATTATCTAGGTCATCAATCTACGTTCCCTGAACGTATGGTTCATGCTATGAGTACTAGTGACCCATTAAGATTAACGAAAAATCTATATTATGGTCTTAGTGATCAGGTTGCTATTAAATATTTAGATAAACTAAATAAGAGATGGAAGAAAAAGTTTAACAAAGATTTACCATTTTTAAAAGATCTGCCTGAAGGTACTGACGAAGCTACTATGAAGAAAAGAGCTAAGATATACAGTAATCTTCTAAAAAATATGAGTAGACAGGAAGCTAGATATCAATTATTAACATTACTAGCCAATACTGGTACTATGACAGCTAACTTTTTTGGTGGTAGTTCTAATATAATAGGATCTGCTGGTCTTAAGAATTTTACTAGGGCTAATAATACTCGTTGGTTAAAAAAGAATTTACTAGTAGATAAAGATGGAAATTATAATATTTTTCTTAAGAATGGTAAACCAGTTACAGATAAAGCTACATTACGAGAATGGATAGCAGAAAAAGGAGTTTTAGATACATTAGTTCGTGATGAATTTGAGTTTAATCCTGAGTTAAAATCTATTAAAGATAAGATAGGGTTAACTAATTATACAGAATTTATGAAGCAGTTTAGTGCTATACTAAGAAACCCTAAAGCTACAGATATGAGTATAAGAGAATTATTTAATAAGTATGGTGTTGGTAATGCTATTACCAAGAAGGGTGCTTGGTTCATGAATAAATCTGAAAGATATTTACGTGCTACTGCTTTCTTATCCCATGCTATACGTGCTCGTAATAGATTTGGTAAAGATGCAGTAGATCTTCCTTTAGATGATCCGTATATCATTCAGGCAGGACTAGATGGAATAGAGGTGACGCAGTTTTTGTATAACTCTCAGTCCCGACCTGCTTTTATGCGTAGTTCTTTAGGAAGAATGATGTCTAGGTTTAAGCTCTTCGCCTTTAATTCGGTACGATTAAGAAAAGAGTTTTATAAAGCTGCGAGAGACGCAGGATTCAAGGAAGGAACGGAAGAGTTTAATAAGATGAAGGATCTAACAATGATAGATCTATTCACTGCTGCTTTAGGCAGTATGTTTGCTTATAGTTTATTCGACACTTCCCTTCCTCCTCCTTGGGACTGGCTACAGGAATCATCGGAGTGGTTATTTGGAAACAAACGCGAACGTGAGAGAGCTTTTTTTGGGACTTACCCCGGTCCTTTCGCCCCATTGCAAATAGTTACTCCTCCTGTAGCACGTATACCAACTAGTATACTATCTAGTTTCGTTAACGATGACTGGGAAAGATTTATGGATTATCATATATATAATATGATTCCATTTGGTAGAATAGTTCGACAAGTAGATAAAACTATTGATGAACCATATGGTACTACATTTGGTAGGGGAATGCAACAGTTCTTCCGTCTCCCTACAGACAAGCTAGTTTCTAAAATAGATAGAGCTAAGCGTAGAGAAGAACGAGAAGAAGAAATAAGAAAAGTGTTAGGAGATTAATATGTTTGGATTTGGTGGTAACCCATTAAAAGATGCAAATGAAATGAAAAATTTTGTTGATGCTATCAATTCATATGAAAAAAAAGGTAAAGTTCCTCCAGAGGAATTTTTAGATGTAATCATGCAAGTAAATGCAGCTGATTTCGTCGGTGCTGGTGGTGAAGATTTTGCTGAAAATATACAAAATATTCAAAGAAACTATATGCATATGGAAAGATACGCTAGATCAGCAGATAAACTTAGTCATTTACAATAGGAGATTAATATGTTTGCAATTCGATCTATATATAGAGATGGTTCAGTTGAATGATAAAACTAATAATACTATCAGCTTTTTTACATACAGCTGAAATACATGCTTTACCAGCTGATAATACAAAAGTAGAAGCTAGGCGTAGAGGTAAGCAGCAAAGAGGTCGTAAAAGAGGTGGTAATGGACTTAGGTAAGAATTCTATTTTAGGCGACTCTATGGCAATCACTATCAATATAAAATGGTTATTGCAAATAATAGCTGGTACTGCTATAGCTGTGTATTTCTTTTGGAAGATGGAAGCTAGAATTGTAGAGTTAGAAAGGAATATGGAAGTAGCATTACAAGAGATAGAATTGCATGAACAAGAGCGTAAAGCAGCCGAAGCTAAGCATATTGATGAGATGGAGGAGAGAATGATGTGGTACGAAACAGAGCTTAACTTGAATCCTTTTTCTTGGGGAAAAAAGAAATGATAAAGATTAATACAGTATTTGAATGGCTATATAGAGCTGCTATATTATGGCTATTATATAACTGTTATAACATACTAACTGATTTTGTACAATTAGCTATTATAATATATGGTGCGTAAGAGACTCCATTTCAAGATCCTTTTCCAATTCTAATGCTATTTGGTCAACTAACCAATTAGTAGGAACTGGGGACAAAATAAGATGCCCTTCTTTAGATACTTGTATGGCTGTGCTAATATCTACTATTGCACAATCCTTCTTAATAATCTCTTCAACTATCCTTCTTACTATTTCGTTCATTTATCCACCCCTGATATGCTTTATTAGATTTATACTTTCTTCCGAATCTTTCTCTAATCATACATTTCTCGCAAACGATACCCAATATATCTTTAGTGACTATTGAGGTCCATGTGTAAAATATACTACGCTTTAATGTACCACAACAAACACATTTCTTTTCTTGCGTTCCCTCACATTTCCAGTAAGGATTCTTAAGTTTATATTTCTTTGCCATATAATCCCTTAGTTTTTGTGCTGGTGTTTTCAGTTTAAGATTCTCCTAATATATCATCTGTTATAATATCATCTGGATCGAAAGCAATAGTTTGAAGATGTTCATCTTCTGATGTATATACATCTAATATAATGCCTCCATCTGGAGTACTTTCAGCTACTACTCTATATACAGGTGTTTCTATAGATAGTCTACTATTATGAATAAATTCTATTGCACATTCAAGTGCATCTGTATATTGTGCTCCAGTAATAGAATCATGTCCCATTACCTTATATAATACTGCTTTTAAATTTTGTAATCTATCTGTTATAGATGGATCCATTGTATCTCCTTTTAAAAAAAAGGGGAGCCGAAGCTCCCCTACTTGATTAGTTTTAAGAATAATTCAAGATCGATAACGACCTTAGGTTTTTCTCTATTCTTCTTAACTACGACTACTGGATCTAGCTTTTCAGCATTATCCATTGCCTGTTCCCAAGTTTTCCAAAGATTAAACTTCTCGACATTTTTGCATTCAAATGCATAAGGGATGGATTTCTTTGCCTTTGGTGTAAGTACAATATCCATACCCTTCATACCCATGGTCTGAGAGTGTATATCTTCTTTAAGTTTGGGAAATAACTGGTGTAACCTGTCTCTTACTAGATTCTGAAGTGCCCTGCCTTTAGCCTTTACAGATTTAGGATTCATGTTCTAATCCAGTTTCTCCATATTGCTGTACCAAATGTTATATCTATTGGTCCAATTCCTATGGTTAATTCTAGATGATCTCCTTTGAGAACATGGTGAGATATGCTAATGGAGAAGAACTGTAACAATATTATAGTATACATTGTTTGGTTCCCGGTAGTTGTTTTATGTTTTCTTAAAACCAACATTAGCTACCTCCTTTATCTGATTGAATTTGAACGTTACTGGATCAAATATAAATGATAATTTAAACCCAGATTCATCTCTAGAAGCTAGAGACTTTACTGTTCTATTCATATTTCCTAATAGACTGCCTTCTATTCCTATGATTTTATCAGCCTTCTGTTCTATTACGGAATTACCTTTTGCACTATGTACATCTAGTATTCCTTCTTCACTAGCATTCTTGCCGATATGAGATATAGCAATAATAATTATATTATTCTGATGTGCTATTTCTTTTAATTTCATAGTAATCTTCTCCATTTTCACAAATGGGTCGTTAGAATATTTAACATTAATACAGTCTAATGTGTCTATGACTACTATCTTTGGTTGTACTTCAGAAATCAGCTCCTTAATAGAGTTGAGCTCAGGTGCACTTTGTCTGCAATAGATGTGCTTTAGGGGAGCTAATATTTCCTTAGCCTTATCAGAGTTATGAGAAAGAGCTGCTTTGATCGTCTCTTCCTTACTCATCCCGTTGGCTATTTGAACGAATCTTCTAAGCATAAGATCCAAGCCAACCTCTAAAGTTAAGTATAAGACCCTCATATGAGTCAATGGAATTACCAGATTTTGCAATAATGCAGTCTTACCTAACTTAGTGTCACCTATTATTACAGCTAGTTCACCTTCACAGAATCTATAGTCTGTCTTTATATCCCAGACGTCTTTCAAATTAAAGCTTATATTCTCTAAGCCTTTATTTATATTTTCAACATAATCCGTCCACATTTGATTGACGTCTTTTACTTCAGTACCGTAATCTTTATGTATAAAATATTTACACATAGGATCACAATACTCTGACATATAAGGATCAGTACATGCATATTGATAATTGTTATCATATGTATTATTTACTATATCTTCTATTTCTTTATGTTTGAGTGAGGGTATGGCTACAGATCCATTATTTAGTGACATTTGACGCGATAGTCCCATTCTACGCCATGCACTAATCATTCTAAGTAGAAGATGATGCCTTCTACCTACTTTATTAGGATCTTTAACCATCTTTTGGACGCAAGTAACATTGCCATTTAATGCTTCACCATTAATAGGCTTATCAGATACAATTTCCTTAGCTATTTTTTCATGTGATACTACATATTTACTAAATATAGTTTCAAAACTAGCTCTATTTATCTTTTCTACTGCGTCATTATAATACTCCACTCTTGATTTTTCACAGAAGATTTCAGCTTCTTTACATATATCTTCGTAAGAAAGCGTAAACAATTCTTCTGAATCAAGTGGTATCTTATAGAGTTCACTCTTTTCATTAAATGAAAATGGAACCCTAATAAGTCGTCCACGGTCATAGATGCTATCATATGTTACTTTCTTCTTTAGATGCTTATCTATGCTACGTTTAACTACAATAGGAGTATCTGTTTCATTATCGAAACCATATAGATTAGGTATTTCTATATGAAATCCTCTGCCAGAAAACCAGATCATAATAAGTTCTGGATTTACTTTTTCTTTTATTAGGAATTCATAAAACCTTTTTGCATGAGTAAGACAGGTATATCCAGTACCATCTTGTATATCAATATCATATATTATACTATCTGCTCCGAATTTACCTTCATACTTTGCAATACTATTTACTTTAGTTTCTTCTAATAGAAATAAGCTTCTATAAAGCTCTTTCTTTTCTTCTAGATACCATTTTAGTTCTTCCTTAGGTATAAATACACCTCTATCAGAAACATGTCCGAGTGCTATTTCTATTGTATTCATAATTCCTCCTGTGATACAGGTACATTAGGCATTAACCAGCTTTCAGATAGTACTTTTAATATATCTTCATCTATCTTTACATGCTTAATGAATTTTCCATGACCATCATACATAGAAACCATTTTTATTTTAAGATGTTTTCCATATTTATCTGGTACTAGGCTTGCTTGTTTGAACCTATACACTATAAAGTTATTATCTTTCATGTTATCTCCTTTAATTAATGCAAAGAGGGGACTTGCGTCCCCCCCTTGCGTTGCCAATTATGATCGTCTATACATCCCTAGATATTAAGCTAATCACATGTTTGGCATAGTTGGTACAGCTCCTTCAGTTGGATTAGTAGTTGCTGTTTTCTCTTCACCTACAGGAACACTTACATTCATCTCTTCTTCTTGATCCGGATGTAAGAAGTTCTTTATGAAAGGAGCTGGCTCATTAGAAGCTGGATCTCTATGAGATATTGCTTCATTAAATGCTGTTCTGAGCTCTTCAAAGTTATTCTCAGGAGCTACTTGCTGCCAATCTCTCCAGTAATGAGAACCGTCGTCTTTCATTTTTGTCGTCTTATAGCACAACCTAGTAAAGACTTTACCAGTCAAATGTGCTGATAAATCTTCTGGAAATGTCTGTTGTTGTGGTGGTTTATTATAGTCTAATTTAGCACCACGAAACCCTACAGAGTCTAGAAATATCTTTACTTTGTAAGCACTACCCCAGCCTGCTGCGTTACCACTTACATCGTCTCTTTTGAACCATCCACCTATATAAAAATCAGGTTGAAAGCTTTTACCGATATCTATTTTCATTTCTATGCCGATATCGTCAGGTTTTTTCTGCCATTTCTGTGCTTTGTTATATACTATATTAGCTGATATAACTCTAGCATTATCTATACCGATGTTTGTCCTTTGCTTAGGGGCTGTATCAGTCCCTCCGAATGTTATACTCATGGTTTTACTCCTGTGTTAGTTGAGTTATTGTATTATTAGCATCCCCAGTATGTGTCTTTACTGGCTGTATTGTAGGCATTTTATGCATAGGATGCGTTTTAGTTTCTGCACTATAATCCTTAGGTAGTTCTTCACCTGTATATAGATGATGACCTAACCCAAACATAGCTAGACATTTTGTTAGACATCTCATAAGAGAATCTGTAATGTCTCTAGATGTTGGATTTAGTACTGCTTTATTGCTAAAGCCAGTCATAATAGGCAATAACATGCCTTTTGTATGATCTTCTATTGTTACATTTACTCCTACAATGCCTGTCCAGCCTTGGTCACTTGGAATCATATTTACTACTTGTACTCTTCCAGAGTTATCAGCCCAAGTCAGAAACTCATATGTCATTGTTGGGAAATGCTCCATAGTAAGTGCTATTGCATCAGACCATGGTAAATAACTAAGGTTATTCTTTTTCTGGGTAAACTTAGTAACATTAATGCTACTTAATTCTTTCCAGATTTGTTCCATAGTTATTGTTTTGGTTGTTTTCTTTGCAGTCATAATTACTCCTTATTTTGACTATTTAATTTACATATAAATTGTAAGGGGAGCAAGAAGCCTTGTCTTCTCCCTGCCCCCCTTTATCCTCCACTCCAGTATAACCTCGACGAAATACTAGGCGAAAGCCTTTATTATGCCTTCTGTAACATATGCATTTTGATCTAAAGATGCCTTAGTAGGCTTCTCTTTATGCCAAAGTACATTAGTACCAGCATTTAGTAGATCCCATGCTGTATTTTCAGGCTCCTCTAATAGGAAATGATCCATTACTTCACCCCATGTACCAGCAGGTAATTTATCTAGCTCATTATCACGTATATGTGCTAGTGAATCAACAGATATTTCTCTTTTAGATAGGTTCGTCATCTTGTTTAATACCTCTTCTAAAGATCCATTCATAGTGGAATCGTTAATTCTCTTACTATTGTCTAGAATTATCTGATCCCAGCCTTCTGATGAAGGACTGTGCTTGAACCTATAACTGTTAAATGTATCTGAAAATGTCATTCCATTAAGACATGCTAATCTATACAACATATATCTAAACGAAAATGCTGTAGAACCATCATATGAGTTCCAAAATTGCAGTCCTAAGGCTACATCGTCACCTACCTTAACATTACCTATAGGGTCTTGTGTTTTAAGCGTATACATGAACCTTTTTCCATCCCAGAATGTTTTAGCTTCACTCCATTGATAATCAGTTTTGTCAGCTATTTGCCAAGCAATATCTTTAACATCACTATTATTTATCAATAGATAATTCTCACTCACGATACCGACTCCCTTCTCTTCGTCTATACCAGTATCTTGGTTTGGTTGCTTATTTAATACACTAAGCCTGTTGACTTTGAGTCCACTCGTCTCCGTGATGAGAGGTTCTGTCCTTATCTCGCTGTACGGATTTAGTGGATATATTGTCTTTGATGCCATACTTCAACTCCTCTTTTAATCGTTTAAGCACTTTAGGTATTATAGCCATAATACTTTTAGGTGCACTATCATTTATTGCTCTTTCTGTATCATCTAATAATAATTCCAGCATCTTTACAGGAGCTGGGTCTTTTTTATTATGTTTCAACAGTTGAACAACTCTTTCTATTGTTTGTACTTCTTTAGGATCTAACATAGTTATT
>CEUI01064177.1_pt1 | contig 11800 bp, 4 predicted proteins | sample 531411 | NCBI WGS metagenome assembly CEUI01 (sample SAMEA2622841, study PRJEB7988) | marine metagenome | isolation source: saline water (ENVO:00002010), including
GTCGAAGCAAGAGAAAAAATGATTAATGCTCACCCATTGGCTCAAATCGATGCAGCCAATGCCACAGCACCAGTCCCAAAATGGGGCCAAATTTGGCAATGTCGTTTTACCACTAATGATTATCGTGGTATTGTTATGGAAAAATATTTAAGATCGTCTGCTGAAGAAATTGTCCTCACAAATGAAAATGGGAGTACACAAGTTCTCACTCCTGATGATGTGTGGGTAGGAAGTGGAACAGTTGGTGATTACCCTGCAGGAAATGTCGGACAAACCACCCCAGAAGGTTGGACTCCCCAGACTAGGCATTATGTGGGCACCAATTCAACTTATAAAAACAAACCAGTTTATAATGGTCAAATTCCGCAAGAATTGTTACTAGAAACCACAGAGAATGTGTCTCCCCATAGAAAAGGAAAAGCTGTTATTATAGCGGAAGCAATGGATGACTTTAAAGCTTTAGCCAAAGCTTATTATGAACATTTTGGAAGAAAAATAATTATAAATAGTTCTTATAGGTCCTTCGAAAAACAGGTAGAATTAAAAAAGGATTATACAAATCAGGGCAAACCTAGCTATGCAGCCACCCCGGGAACTTCAAATCATGGCTGGGGTTTTGCTTTTGATTATCAAAACCAATCAGAGACTGGTGCTTGGGTATCAAATTCAGGCAATGCTGACTTACCAGAGCCTTACAAGAAGCGTGGAGCAGGATATCAAACACCTACCTATAAATGGATGTTGGTTAACGCCCCCAAATATAATTTCCACAACCCTTTGAGTATGCAAGAAGGAAAGTCCGGACCAGACGAACCTTGGCATTTCCAATGGACAAGTGCAAAAATGAAAACAGTAATAAGAACAAAACCTACTGTTAACACAGGAGAAGAATAAAGATGGCTAAATCTCTATTACAAAGAAGAAATCCAAAGAAAAAATTAAACTCTAGAGGAGCATATTCGGTTTTAAAAGATGATGCTCGCTTAATTGAGAATTCAATTGATAAAAATATAACAGATGGATTAATTCCAAGAAATACTGGGCTCTTTTTGACCGAAGATAATGAATCTATGCCCGTTTTCTTTCCCGTAGGATCAGTAGAACATGTTATTTCTCGCAAGACTGACCCGAAGACTGGCTTAAATTCTGGAGCCAGAATTGTTCTGACCAAAGATAATTATGGTCACCGTGCAACAGGCCTTGGAGGAATGGGAGCCACTTATTGCGAAGCTATAGATATAGTTGCGGGCTCCTTAAGTTGTGAAAAGAGAGTTATGACCTCGGAGATCCAATCTAGAGCTAATTTTATTTCTGACGGTGCTCGGATTTATTTGACAGAAAGAGGTGACATCCAACATTATTTCGGACTAGGAAATGCCTCGGAAGCTGTTTCTATAACTTCGAAACTAAAATCAGGAATTGGAATTAAGGCTGATCATACTTTGATCATCGGTCGTGAGAGAGTTAGGATTTTAGCAGGTTTAGCAAATGCCGTCGGCGGAGAACGCTTGGTTAATCAAAACAGCAATGTCACGCCGAGAATAGAAATCGCTGCAACTTATGATGACAAAGCCGAGCCTGCTGTTTTGGGAAATGCCCTCGTTAAACATTTAAAACAAATGTCCGACGAGATCCAAACATTACGCAATAAGATGCAGGAAATGCAAGTTAATTTCGTTCAATATAAGACTGCAATGGCTTTGCATAGTCACACTGGATTTGGTTTGGGAGTTGTTCAAACAACGCCGGCACCAGATGCTATTGGAGAAGCTTGTAAAAGTATTCCGGAGTTTTTAAATACCACAGTCAGTAACATCATAGACACCTACAACACAACTATATCACAGTGGGAAGCTTATGGAGTTCAAGATGGTGTTGTCAAAGGCGCAGAAGGTAACAAGTTATTAAGCGACACCGTTTATATAGGAAGATAAAATGTCAGACATCGATTATACACAGTATCAAAAAAACGTCTGCGATGACGCTCCGGAGTTAGCTCCAAAAAAGACAATTTGTCCGACTTGTGTCCCTAACAAGGATTATATCGAACCAGATTGGACCAAACTAGTGGAGGAGCCTTATTTAAATGAGAAAACATGCGAATATTCTATTTGTGTCACAGTTGATAAACATGGCGATTCTTATACAGCAAGAGATTTTAGAAATTATCCGCCGGGATCCAATCGTAGAAAAAGATTGTTAAGAGGGTTTATTCAACCTGCTTTAATATTGATGCTGGATGAATATGGAAAACTAATAGCAGACCAGATCATATGTGCCAATCACAACGGCCCTGCAGTGACAGGAATGACGGCCGATGAGTTATTGGAGACTTATGATGATTTTGAAGTTGCCTATGATGCTTTGAAAGATGATCCTTCTTTGGGTCTTGACACATGCCCTGAACTAGATGTTGTAGCTAATGACGTAGGAAATATAAAGGCTGGAGAAGCCGTTAGTATTCATCAGTTAACATCTGAGGTTTTATCAAAACTTCCACAGGTTACAAACCCTTATGCGCTAGAACTTTACGCAAAGGTATCAGATTTTTATATAGATCCTGTACAACAATTGCTAAAAGTCCTCATAACTGTTCCTGCTTTTATGTTTGAAAGGGTTCCAAACTCTCCGACAAAAGAAGAATTGGAAGATGAAGCAACCTCTACACGCGGCGAAGTTATTCTAGATGTTGAAGAGTTGTGGGGCCAAATTAAAAGGCTACAGGTGGCTCTTTCTATTTATGCGAAATATCAATCGTTTTTCTATCAAACCCAAGATGGGTTTTTAGGGTGGCGAGATGAAGATGTGACAGACAAGGAGCTATATAAAGATTATTATGCATCGGTTTATAGCGGCAAAATCAAGACGTTTTATGAAGAGTTGAAAGAATTATCAAAAACAAATGGGTTCAACATTAGATCTGAGCTTCCGAGTGTTTTTTTAGACAATGCAAGGCTAGTAAAAATAGAGTTCGACACATCAGATTCAGATAAACCTTATATTATTAAACGAATTAGTGCTAAGAAAAAAGGTTGCCCTTGGGTGGAATATGATAAATCATTAGGGAAGACCACACCCGATGGGTTTTTCTATAAATACAGCGAAGATATGACATTGATGAACTATATTGCGAAACTCAAGGAAATTGATCTTTCTTTACGCGCAAGACAATCCTATCCTTGGTTGGATTTTTTAGTTAAATTTACATATCCTTTGCTGACTGTTCACTACGGCTGGTTAAACAACGAACAAGTAGAACAATCCGCAGGCGCCTGTGTAGCGGAAAACGCTGCTGAATTTGGAATCGATTTAAAAGATTATATTCTAAATGAATCTCTCTCTTTGGCAGAGGCCTTTGCATTTCAATATAGTCATAAAAACTCTTGTTTCGAACTGGGCAACATGGAAAACGAACCAGAAAAGGTTGAGTTTGATAAGGAAGGAGCAAAAGCAAAAGTTAAAGCTCTGGGCCAACCACGTCGTGACAAAAAACTAACAAAGGAAATGCTATCGTATGACGAGAAAGACTATCAGCAAATGGAGAATAATCTCAAAGCCGAGAAATTTAAAAGAACACAATTAATACAAGAAGCACAGAATGCTCTTGTCGAATATCAATACCAAGTAGAGCTTGAAGAAAACAATGCCAATCTCAATACCGGACCCGGATCTTTTAATCCACTTGCAAAACCTTCCACAGAAGAACTTCGGGCCAAAGTCCAAGAGGCTCAAAAGGAGGTCAGAAATTCTACAGCCAGAGTAAAAGAAATAGAAGAAATGCTTAGTAAAAAAGGGAGAAGACAACACAATAGAGAAGTCAACAGACTGGGTCGAGAACAAGCAAAAAAAGCAAGAGCCTCCCGTCGCGATAATCATCCTTATGTAAAAAAGGCTCGAGAATTAGCAATGGAAGAGTTTTTGCTTCAAGATTCATTTTTGACTACCATTTTGAACTTTGATGACTTTGCCGCTCATGGTTTCGGAGGACTAAAATTTAATAAAGTTAAAAAGTTTGATCTTAAAGATTTGATGAGCCGGATGTCATTGTGCAACTTTACTTCTATTTTAACCAAAGCGATGAGATGTTTATTTTCAGGTGTAACAGAAGAAGCTGCACTGAAAAAGATAGTCCAAGCAGCACTTGAGGCCATGGACTTGGATGTTTTCGAGATTTTTATAAGAAACTTGCCACCTGAGTCTCAAGAAGAGTTGAGAGAGGCGTTTGAAAAAGAATTTGGTGACCTTCCATTACCCTGGGAGGAGGGCTACGATGCTGGGCATCTAAACAACACTAATGCATACATTAAGTATTTAAAAAACCCACCAGCAGAACCAGAGCCAGAACCAGAACCAACAGAAGATGCGCCCGAAATTGATAATGAAGCTCTTGAGGCTGAAGCTTTGAGAAAAGAACAAGAAGAGCAGCAAAAAGCAGAACAAGCAGAACAAGCCGAAGCTAGTTGGGCGAACTATGTTCAAGGAGATCAATATCATTCAGCAGAACAAAATCAAAAAATAAAACGAATGTGGTATGAGTTCTCTTCTGTTGTGAGTGAGGTTCCAATGTATCAAAATTATAAGTCTTGGTGGAAGTCATATCCTTTTACGGGCCACGGAAGCCATACTGAGACCATAGCAGCCCTTCAAGAAAAAATAGATGAAGCAAAGGACATTCGGGATCTTGTAGAGGAGATGGGAGATGAAGATGATGCACTTTACGAACAGGAACAAGCTGAAGCGCGCCGTCAAGCCAGAGAAGCCGAAGAAGCGGCAGCCGAAACCAAAGAGGATAAAGAAACCTTCCTACAGAAAAAATGGAAAGAACTGTCTGAAAAAGATAGAGGTCAAATCAAGGCTAGTATTAATGCTCCAACTTTTGGAACCCAAAAGGAACTCGGCCCTCCCGGAACTTATGGAAAAGCGTTGGGAAATATCCAGCAATTAATTATGGAAGTATATATCAAAAATATGATTGATCTTTTGGAATTAGACGAATTATTACAGCTTCTAGAAAGATTTCCCGGCGGAGAATTGCTACCGAGGTTTCTCTCTGAAGCTCGCTGCGCCACTCAAGGAATGTTTAATCCCCCCATTAAGAGTTTTTTGTCAACATTTAGTTTAGACGTGTGCGGTGACAAGGGGTTTGGTATTGCTTGGCCGAAACAAGTACAGCCAATTCCCAACTTTTTTGACGGAAGTTTGTTAGCAAGACTAAAGCCTATATTTGTAGGACAGGTAGAAAAAGTCATTGTGCAGGTAATGCAAAGTATGATTTTGAAAATTCTGGAATCTGTTGACGGCGCTATTTGTGATTCTATTCATGCAATAGGGTTAAAGTTGTCTACTGGATCTGGTCTAGATGAAGCAATGCAGGAAGCATTTTGCCCGGATGGTAATGACAACGATGTTAAGAATGTAAAAGATAGTTTATTTTTATCTTCTGGGTTGGCAAAAAACCTACAACCATCTGGACAATCCCCTTATGGAGCAGGTGATCTTATCGGCGAAGGTCAACCACCACAGGTTCCCAATCTTGGTGATGTCGGAGATGATACATTTGATTGCCTATACAGAGTGCTTAACTCATGTTTATCCAAACAAGAAGCTTTAGCGCTATTGACAACACCCCCTTCCCAAATGGATCAAGCTGTTTTACAAAGAATAGCAGAACTTGTCAACGCATTATGTCCTCAGTTTTCAGATGTTTTTGGCACACCTGAACTGATTGCTGGAGTTTTTGGTAATTGCGGACTACGAATCCCGCCGGAGCTTAGAGAATGGCTTAGAGACCAAGTAAACGCACAACCAGAAGGCCCTATTTATGATAATGTGTGTCTTAGTCAAGAAGAATTTGAAAGATGGAATGATCAAAGAAGACGTCTTTTGACAAACTCTGGCTTAGATCTTGAAACTGCTCAAGATATGATCGACCAAGCTAATGATCGAGTGCTGGATTCTTTGGGAGATTTGGCAAAAATTATGCAGAAAGGCCCCGAAGGGATGTTAGCAGACGCTTTGGACAATTTACTTGGTGGTGCACCACCTCAAAGCCCCCGAGGTCAATATCCGCTAGCAATAGACCCTTGGTCAGGAAAGCCCATACCAGGACCCGCAGGGCCTCCATATGCAACAGATCCTGCCTGCACGGTTGATCCTACTGCTATTTTATTTGATGCCACGGAAGAAGATAATAAAAACAAAATAGCTACGATGAGAAACTTTTTTGAGCCTATTGAGAAAACTTTTCTTCAAGAACTTATTAACGGAAGAAATGGGGTTTTAAACAATATCTTAAGAGATAAAAACAACTTTAGACTAAAAAAGCACGAAAGAAGAACAGGAGTTCCTTTTTGGAACCCAGACTATGTTAATTCGGAAGACGATTGGCAGTTCAGAAAAGAAAATAGCAACATCATAATGCGCTTAAGAATGGAAGAGGCAGTTGGAACTTACCCCGAGACTGTTGGTGCTTACATGAGATCACAGCTTGAGAGCCAAAATGTAGGCTATAACACTGCTGGAAGCAAAACTAAAATAACATTTGATTATGAAGACTCGAAAGATCAAAATTATTTATTCCAGTTAAACTATGAAATTCTTTATAATGATAGGCAGGAAAGTCGCCTAGTAATCGATGAAACAATCAACAAAAGAATAAAGAGAAAAGAAAGAAAGAAACTAGAAGAACAAGGAATTGAAGTTCCAAAAGGAGGGTCCTTAGAGATTCTAGGCGCAACTGATATTCTTGTTAAAAATCACACGCCTGTGGCCCCCTATAATGATTTTATATATACTGGTAATGTCCCTTATGAATCTTTGGTGTTCAAATCCATGTTTCAGGCAAAAACAGGCTCACCACTAGATGCTAATGGAACACTTCAAGTTGTTTATAATTCAGCAGCAAATATGCTACTAAATTTCACCAAAGAGGCTATGATCACTAATTCCGATGGTGGTGTTTCTACTGGTTTTAATTTTGGTTATAATGATCAAGAGCCTATTCGATTTATGGACTTGCTCTATGTGAACCCTGATGCTGATCCAAATGATAAGTCTACTTGGAAATATACTCATTTACCTCGAGAAAAAGTATTGGGTAAAAGTGCCACCGAGAACCCAAGAGTTCATTTTTTAGATCCTGCTATTCATGGTGGAACATATATGTTGCCTAAAATCTATATCGAGCCGGCAACATATAACGGTTGGATGGGAATGATGAAAACGTTCATCCCGGAAGTTGATGAGTGCGAAGATGTTGATAATGGATTTCTCAACATTACTTCTCTAGCTCAGCGTGTAAAGGATGTTGAGAACAATTTGCCTTTTGATGAAAGGTTGTCTATGGCTCCCGATTGTAGAGTTGAGGCTCCCTACGATAAACATGCATCACCAGCATCACACGGAATCATGGAGGGAGTTGTTCTAGGAACACTAAGGGTTTATATTACAGAATTTATTTTAAAAACTATTCCCACTTTTGGAAGTGTAGCGTTCAATCCACACAATGTGAATGAAGCTCTTGTTGATTTGTTAGTGGATGAATTGAGAAAAGGACTAACAGAACAAACAAATAGATTGAATGTAATTCAGGGATATACATATTATCTGCTGTTTCTCGAGCAAGCGGTGCAAGTTGTTCAACGGCAAACTCAAGATGGATTGATGCTAAAAACGGAAGAGATGAAAATAGCAGGAGAAGTTATTGACGAAGCTCAAATTAATTACGACCCAGTAAAAATTGACGTCAGAAATATGGATTTCAAAGAAGGTAGAAATCTGCAGGTTTTGAAAGATATTTACAAAGGATCGGCGATTATTGGATTTGGAGAAAACTGGGAAGATGAATATAATAAAACTGTAAATGTAGATTCTGTGCGAGATGCTGCTTCTTCTGTTGTTACCATAACTAAGCTGTCTCGCAAACTCATGCTTCTTAGTCCTTTTAAAATTCGATTAGCCAGAAAAATAAATACAATTTATAATACACGAGAGGCAGCAGAAGTGATGTTGCGAGAGTTGCTAAAGTCTGAAATGGGAACATTGATGAAAAAGCTAACTTATAATATGCGACCTGTTCCTCATGTTCATGACATTCAAAAATATCTACTCTCGAGAAATGGTATTGTGGTTGGATCTTCTTTGAGATCCGGAGAGAGCGTAATAGAGAATCCACCAGTGGAAGGGTCAACTGGATTTGACTACGGTGACGTATTAAATGTGGTTAGAAATGTTGATACCGAAAATCCTCTAGCAGTAACAGAACTCACTCTAGGGGCTAATAACATAAGTGTTCCGAGCGGTTATGAAAACTTTGCAGACTTCTTATCATCAGGAATAACCATACGAACTAGACCAAGAGATTTGAAAGACATTGTTAAGCAAAAAGCACTAGAGCTTATAACAATTTTTCAGAGTGGCGTTTGGTATTTGGAAAAATATTTAAGAGTGACTGAAAAAGACGGAACGGAACAGGTTTATAATATAGCAGAGTTTCAAGAGATTTTAAAAAACCTACCAGATCAAGATAAGAAAATTTCTGATTACTATGGTAACCCATATGTTTTGGGAGGCAAGTTACAAGGATCTATTGGTATTAAGTTTGGAGTTCGTCTGGTTTACTCGCCGCCTCCAACTTTTGATTACACCATCCCCGAAGGTCGTGAAAAAGAAAGATCATATCAGCTTGGACCCGCTGTTCTAAAAGTAAAGTTTGCAGATAGTTTTTATGATTTGCTTGGAGATTTACCTGTTTTTATTAGCGATATGCTTCGCAAGGCCTTGGGAGAAATAGAATTTCCAATGCCATCAGCCTCCCGATCCGTTCCAATGGTTACATTTGAGGAAAATTTAATGGATCAAAAAATCTCAGAGTTGGATTTAGAAGATCCGAATATGGGACAAGAACTAAAATGTTATATTGACAATTTGGTAAAAGAGAATGATTTTCAAATTTTATTTGGCTATTGTTTCCCGGTTAAAACTTATGTTTCGTTGTTTGCAACATATTCTTATTATGGATTTTTTGAATCCATTGGAAAGGATGAGGACAATGATGAAGAGATGGATAAAGACCCCTCCAAGCTAAGAGAAGGGTGGAAAGCAAAAGTGTTTAGAAGAACAAAAAAATTATTGCGTAGGCAATTTAATTCCGCTTATCGAACAGATGATGATGAAAGAAAAGAAGACCAAAGAAAAGAAACTAAACAAAGATCTGCCCGATTTATGAAAAATATTCTCCCAAATGCATATTTAAATCTAGACGGAAGCGTGAGGTGGTGGCAATCATTTAGGATAGTGGAGATAAAACCTTTTGATCCTCAAGGAAAACCTTGCCTCAATGGCTTTCAAAAAATGTTTAGATAAGGAGTTAAAAAATGCCTCTATCAGTTCAATTTCCAATGATTTCGGGTATAAATGGTTTTGAAAGCTATGCTGATGACCAAACGACACTTGCTATTAATCAAAATTTAAAATTTTTACTTTTGACAAACCCCGGCGAGCTACAAAACGATATTAATTTCGGGGTGGGGTTGCATATGAAGTTGTTCGAAATGAATAATGAAACAACTAGAAGTGAGATCTCCCAGAGGATCCGTTCTCAAGTGATAAGATACATGCCTTACGTTGTTATAAGTTCTATTGATTTTGATTCTTCAGAGATAGATAGTGGCGCGCTTGGGATTGGTATTAGATATTCTGTCAACCAAGGTCTTAAACAAGAATACATGCACTTACATGTTAATGTTTAACTTTTACTCACGAAACTATTTATCTTTTAGAGAGGATTGACAATGTCAAAATTAAAAAACACCCCCATAAAATACACTAGTCGAGATTATGATTCGATTAGAAAAGATCTAATAAATCATGCCAAAAGAAATTATTCGGAAACATGGAAGGATTTTTCCAAAGGAACAATCAATTCAATGTTTGTTGATACGGTTTCTTATGTCGGTGATGTTTTGTCCTATTATCTTGATTATCAAGTTAATGAAAGTTTTTTAGACACGGCAATAGAATTTAAAAACATTCGTAAACATGCAAGAGCATTAGGATATAAATATTCCGGAAATTCCAATTCTTATGGAACGATAACGATTTACTGTCTAATCCCAGCAGTGGGAGACGGAACAGCACCGGACTTTGCTTATATGCCTACAATGAAAAGGGGATCTACTTTTACGGCTGTTAACGGAGGAGTTTTTACTTTAACAGAAGATGTAAGGTTCGATAATCCCAAGAACGATATCGTAGCAGCGAGATTCAATGCTAGCACTGGTGCAACAACTTATTTTGCAGTTAAGGCTTATGGTCAAGTGGTCTCAGGTGTTTTTCAACAAATTCGTGTTGACTTGACCAACACGGCATTTAAAAAATTCCGTAAAATTAGAATTGGAGGAAACAACATTACTGATGTATTGTCTGTTGTAGATGGTGATGGAAACAAATTTTATCAAGTAGAAAACCTTGCTCAAGAAGTTGTTTTTGAGGAAACAACAAATAAAGATGCTTTAACCGATGGCGTAAGAAGCATTATGAAACCTTATATAGCCAGCAGGAGATTCGTTTTAGAACAAGACGACACTGGAACCTATTTACAGTTTGGTTTCGGATCAGAGGATGATGTTCAACAAGGACTAGCGGACCCATCACAGGTTGCTATAAAAATGCATGGAAAAAGAACTGTTTCCGATATGTCTTTCGACCCTGCAAAGCTTTTGGGAACGTCTACTTTAGGAATTGCTCCCGGAGCAACAACTCTCACTATAGTAGCAAAATCAAATACAGAGCGCAATACAAATGCTGGAGTTAACACTGTCACAACTGTTGGAAACAGAATTGTTCAATTTGATAATCCACAAAATCTTGCATCCGTTCAGATGCAAACAGTTCGCACATCTATAGAGGTAACCAACGAAGAACCTATTATTGGAAATATACCTCAGATTTCAAATGAAGAGTTAAAAGTGAGAGCTAAGACTTATTACTCCACTCAAAACCGAGCAGTAACTCGACAAGATTATGAATCTATGATCTATAATATGCCTAATAAATTTGGTATAATCAAAAGAGCTAGTGTTGTTAATGATCCTAGTGCATCAAATAGAAGGATTGCTATTTATGTTATTTCCGAAGGAAATGATGGCAAACTCGCCACAGCTAATGCAAAAATTAAAAACAATGTGAAAAATTGGATTATGCAATATAAATCCCTTAATGATGTTATTGATATTTTTGATGCCAAAATTGTTAATTTTGGAGTAGACTTTAGAGTAGCAGTAGATCATCGCTTTGCAGAATTTGATATAATTGGTAGATGCGTTAAAAGCATAAAGGACTATTATGCAAACCAACTTTATGTTGGAGAGCCCATTTACATAACACGCTTATATTCAATTTTAAGTAAAGTAGAAGGAGTCTCAGATGTGAAGAAAGTAAATGTCTTTCAAAAATTCGGTGGTTCCTATTCTACTGTTAATATTAATTTTGAGGAAGCACTATCTCGAGATGGATCGTTTATAAAAACTCCGCAAAATGTTATTATGGAACTGAAATTTCCTGACTTGGATATTAAAGGAACTCTTGTTAAATGATTAGAAAATATTATGCTACCAAAGACAATACTATCACCAACGCTTTTGAATTGAACCTGACCACCCGTGGAACAGGCTCAAATATGGGAGCGTCAGATATTCTTGAAACTTTTACAATCTATGGCCAAGTTTCTAACTCATCAGGGTTGTCATCAGAAAAATCAAGAATAATAATTGAGTTCCCCATCGGCCAGCTTACAAACGAA
>CEUI01064462.1_pt1 | contig 11799 bp, 12 predicted proteins | sample 531411 | NCBI WGS metagenome assembly CEUI01 (sample SAMEA2622841, study PRJEB7988) | marine metagenome | isolation source: saline water (ENVO:00002010), including
GCACTTGTTCCTTATTATAATCAAAAAACAGGTGAAAGGTGGACTGCTCCATCTGGAGGATGGTCACCTCCAAGTGCAGACTGGACTACAGACGCCTATGGTAGTGCAGGGCCTGTGAGGGCAGAGATGGGATTCCCTTCTCCTCAAGCGGGACAATCGGTTCCAACTCCGTTTCCCCAAATGCCTATGAGTGTACCTAACCAAATGGCTCCTGACGTTCCGCAAATAGGTGGGGCAACTGCTGCACGAGTGCAAAATCCTCAACTTCCAGTTGGAGCAGCATTTCAATCAGCGATGACTCCCTTTGAACAAGCACAGTTGATGGGTCAACAAACTGGGCAACTTTCGGCTGCTGCGCCACAGGTTACTCAAGCGGCGCAAGTTACGGCAGCACAAGCAGCCGCACCTACTGTTTCTGATGCACAAACAATGACTGCAGTCGAAGCGGCTCCGTCTGTACAGAATGTAGCCTTACAAGCTGCCCAGCAACAAGCCCCTTCACAGCTTATTGAAGCGGCTCAACAGACGGAAACAAATGTTGCGAATCTACAGGCGGCTCAATTAGGACAAGCAGTAGAGGTTCAATCTCCAGCAAAACGTGCGTTGGAGACAGGAGAACTTGTATCTTCAGCCGTAGGACAAGCAGCACAAGCGGCTACGTTTGTTGAACAAGCTGCGGATGCAGCTACAGCTACACCTACGGCATCAGCTACCGTTCAAGGACAACTTGCGGGGTTGATGCAACAGTTTGAAGATGATGCAGAAACTCCGGTGTGGGCAAGAGGTGCTATCCGAATAGCTCAACAGGAAATGGCAAAACGTGGATTGGGGGCCAGTAGTATGGCTGGTCAAGCCATGGTAGATGCGGCTATGGAACGAGCGATTTCAATAGCGCAGATTGATGCACAAGTTATTGCAGGCTTTGAAAAACAAAATTTAAGCAATCGGCAACAGATGGCTACTTTGAAAGCTCAGTACCGTGCGTCGTTTATGAATCAGGAGTTTGATCAAGCGTTTAAAACAAGAGTACAAAATGCGGCTCGTATATCGGACATTGCAGATAGAAACTTTACTGCTGAACAGCAAGTTGCTCTTGAAAACTCCAAGCTTGCACAAACAGTAGATTTAGAAAATTTAAGAAATCAGCAAGCTCTTGTAATTGCAAATGCTAGTACCTTAGCGAATCTAGAAACAACTAACTTAAATAACAGACAAAAGGCTGCTGTAGAGAATGCTAAAAACTTTTTACAGATTGATGTAGGCAATTTAAACAATGCACAGCAAGCAGCAACGCTTAGTTATCAGCAATTAACACAGTCGTTGTTGACTGATGCAGCACAAGAGAATGCAGCACGAAAGTTAAATGTTACAGAAGCAAATCAAACCGATAGATTTTTTAGTGAGCTTGTTGCCAATATTGGACGATTTAATGCAGAACAAGCTAATGTTGTAAATAGGGCTAATGCTGGTGAGCTTAATGCTCTGCAAAGATATAATTCAGAATTGATTAATGGTCGAGAACAATTTAATGCTCGGAATCAATTAGCGATTGAACAGAGTAACGCGGTATGGCGTAGAGAAATTGCTACTGCTGATACCGCAGCGATTAACTTTCAAAATCAATTTAATGCTCAGAACTTGCTGAATATAAGCCAGCGATCTTACGATAACCTGTGGCAAGAGTATAGGGATGTTATGGAGCTTGCATGGCAAACAGGTGAGAATGAATTAAATAGAGTTCAAGCTTTAGAGTTGGCTGCACTTCAAGCACAAAATGCAGCTAAAGCAGCACAGTATCAAGCAGCTAGAGAAAATACAGAAGCAGTGGGTGGGTTTATTGTAGACATGTTTGGACCCGCCATATCCGGTTGGATAGGAGGGTTAGATTTTTAGCAATGGATGACAGCTTAACTGCTTTGGCAGTAAAACACATTATATCAAAAAGGTTTGCTTCTGGTGGGTTGGTGACAGAGGAAGCGCCCTCCATTGAGGACTCTGGAAAAATCACAGAAGAGGATCTTGAGGGCTTTTACGCTGCGGTAAAAGAACAAACCAATATTCCTAAAAAACAAGCTAAGGCTTATAGAGAAACGCCTGACGCAAAAATACCGGATTACGTTCGAGCAGAACTACAACGTATTGAACGAAGCTTAGTGCGAGAGCCTTATGAATTACGCGCAGAACTTAAAGAAAAACGTGGGATAATGCATAGCCAGAAACCAAAAGTTCAGGCTTCTCCATATGATCCAGAACCCGCACAAACACCTTCTGAAACATACGTTAAGCTTATTCGTTCTGCGCTGAAAGAGTATAGGAAATAAAGAACTATGGATTTTGAATCAATGCAATTACAAGCGCCTATACCCGGCATGTCTTTAACGACAGAACCCAAAGGTCGGCCTTGGGAACGTCCGGCTCAATACAGTACGCCGGAAGAAGTTCTAGAGTTTTATGTAACACAACTTTCTGAACCTAATCGAGTTCGACAAGTGTTAGGACTTCTTGAGAATGGGTATCCCGCTACTTCATTAGTTGACAGTATTATTTTAACGGGAACTATGGAAGGTGTGCATTCATTAGATGTAGCAATTATTGTGGCCCCGGCATTATTTGAATTGATAACAGGCATGGCTGATTCAGTTGATATAAAATATGAGAATGGAATAACAGAGAAAAATCCATTAGCCGATCTATCATTGGTACATCGTGCTATGAAAATGCCAGAAGCGCAAGAGTTAGCAGAAGAACTTGAAGAAGAGGATATGGCTCAGATTGAGGAAGCTACAAGTTTGATGTCAAAGCCTGTGACTCTAACAGATGAGGACGAAGAATAATGGTAAGTTTTTTAGCAGGTACGTTTGGTTCTCTTTTAGCAGGAGGGGCTAAAGCAGCATCAAGGCAGCTTGAAGAAAGACGGGGACTTAACGAGCAGTTAATTACCGCTCAAACAAATAATATGTTGCGGAATGCATCACAAGTATTTAATGAAAATCGGGATCTAGAAAAAAAGTATCGAGAGAGATTCGGTTTTATTCAGGATAGAGGTTTGGCAATGACTAATGCCCAAGCTGCTGCTTTAATTCGGCAAGGCGATAATGAATGGGCTAATTTTACAAAAAACGTACAAGAACAAATCGATACTGCAGGACCGACTGATTTTACCTCATTATTGTTTAAGGACGGTGTTGCAGAAGCACAAGCCTTAGATCAAGACTTAATCATTAGTAATTTGATTGATGGTAATCCGTCTTTAACAGCGGCGTTTACTCCAGCAGATTCCGAGCAAGTAAAAACGGGATTAAAACAATCGTTCATGGAGGCGGGAGCAATTAAGGCGGGACCAGAGTTTTTAGCAGCACATGCGGCTCAACGTGCGGAAGCAGTGGCCCCAGAATTGTTTGCTACACGCGATGTTACACCATTAGATCCCCTTCAAGGTACTTTTGTTGGATTGCCCAGTGCGGTGGCAAGACAAGAGGCGGAAGTTAGACAATCAGATCTGGACACGGCTGCAGCAAACCGTGAGTTGATAGCACAAAACCTTCTTAAAACAGAACAAGACATGTTAGAATCACAGCGGGCTATGGAAGTTCAAGCTGCAAATATTGCAAGGCTAAAGGCTGATACGGATAGAACGAAAGCACTAGCAGCGACAGAAGCGCGTCAAGACGAGTACAATATGGCACCTGTTGATTCTGTTAGGGTTCAGCAATGGACGAACCTTGGTTTTTTCGCGGGTGTTGATTTTCAGAATGTGACGAACGAGCGGTTTGATCAAATGACTGACGCTGTCTCGGAAACTTCAAAAGTTGTAGAGCGTATGGGGACTGATCAAGTTAATATATTTGCGGGTGATGCAATAGTTAATCTTGCAACCGATGCTCAGGACAGGTCAGTAACCAACTATAGGGGAACTGTTCTTAATGAAACCCTTAATGGTGCAACAAGAAGTAGTGTTGATAGTCGTACCAATCAAGTGGCTGCCAAAGTATATGCTAGCTTAGGTGTGTCTGCCGACACTGCAGAAGCTAAAAATGCAGCGGCAGAGAATGTAGCAGGAGCAATATCCTTAGTAACTGCAGCGGTATATCCTATTGTTGTGTATGAAACAGCTATAGAACAGAGGTTGACAAGTAAAGCTGATATGACTGTTCAAGATGTAATCAATGCAGGAGCAGAACTTGAGGATCTTGCAAAGATTCCGGGTTTAGAAACTTTGACTGCTAACTTTACAAGTACAGACGAATTAGGTTCAGAGCTTTTAAACTCTACTCCTGAAGGATTAAAAGCAGGAAACGTAGTGTTTGATCCTGTTGATAGTAAATTCCGTTCTCTAGCCATGCTTCGTGAAACTACACAAGCGCAGTATGACGACGAAGGGAATCAGGTTGCGGAGCTTGGTATCCCGCGTGATCCAGTTTGGGGAGAGGGCGAAGGTAACTCAGGTCTTGTTCCCACTCCTGCATTACTCGGTAAACTTCGAGCTATCATTAATAGCGGAAATGTTGAAATTACTAGCGATCAGATGGCTACATGGTTCGAGGGGCGAACATGGATAGGGCAAGATTTATCTACGGATGACGCTCTGTTTAGTGCCATGATGACACCAGCCGCTACAACAGAAGAGATAGTAGAAGTTATACCAAACGAAGAAGAAGCACAGGGGCCGTTTACAGGATTTAGGATTGCGTCGGAACTCACTAATCGGGAAAACATAGACAGTTTTAATTTAAACACTGGAGTACAAGAATCCATAGAAGTTCTACCACAAGAGGACGCACAAGTACTTGATCAGAGATTAAGACGTTTGTCCCGACTATTTGATGCTTCATACATAGCGCCAGTAACTTTAGATTTAGATGAAATACCGGAAACGGTTACAGAGGCCCAACGAAGCAATTTCTTAAAACTATATCAAACTCGTATTAATGAAGGTGTGGACTCAGATCAAGCTTTTCTACAGTTAGCACGTCAGTTGCAATTTGAAGGATCTAAGGACGAAGATACATTAGCCAAACGGGATTTTGCCTTTACAACAGGCGCTATTGAGGATGCTTCTAACAAGGTAGTGTCCCTTATACAACAAAACTTAACGTATGATAAAGATCAGCAGGCTATTAGAAGGAGACGTACCGGATTGGCAAGTCCTCTAAACCCATTTACGGATAATGAGTTAGTAAATATATTTACAACATTAGGTCAATTACGCGGGAATGAAAACTTATTTATAACGAATGGCAGTCTTGATAACGAAAACATATTAAGATTTTTTCCAATTTTAAAAGACAACCCTGATATAACTGTTCTTAGATAATACATGAAAAATTATTTTGCAAACCAAACTTTAAGTCGAGATCGTCTGATTGATGACTCTGATTTTATCCGCGATGCTTCTCAGTTTTTAAAAGCTCGTACTGGTAAAGAGTATGATGACGATGAAGAATTGTTTGAAGCCTTTGTAGAACACATGCGAATTGGTTCTGTAAGTGAAATTACAGCAATTAAAGATCGTAACTACATAATGAAGGCGGATCAAGAAAGCAAGGATCAAGCAGGGCGTTTGTTCCTTACTTTTGATCGCTTAAAAAAACCTACTAGTGTAGTTGAATTAATCAAAGATTATGGAGAGGGGTTACTACGAGCACCTTCTACTTATCTTAGTTTGACTGGTGTTGGTATATTAGGCAAAGGCGCATCTTCTGCTACAACACAAGCAATAACACAAACAGCTAGAGCACTTGCAACCAAAGGCATTGTAGGCCAGCAAACTAAAAAAGCCGCCGTGCGTGGTGCTGCAATTGAGGGGGCCTTCGGTGCCGTTCAAGGGGGTGCCTTTGATGACGCTCGCAGACGCACGGGCCGGGAAGAATATAAAGATCGAAACTTAATTTCTGGTGCACTAGGAGGAGCATTATTCGGTGCTATACCGGGAGGTATTGGCGGTGGATTACAGGGATTTAAAACTACGAAACAAGAGCTAGCTGCTCTTCAACCAGTACTAAAAGGCCAAGAAGTAAAAGCAGAAAAAATTAAAGCTGGTAACATTGCTACGGATGAGTTGCTTAAAGACAAAGACGCTTTGGAGCTACAGAATGCTATAGGTAAAATAGAACATACTGTAGCAGGCCAAAAGGTACAAGGGCTGTTTAGTAAACAAGTCCAACAAGATCCAATTCCCGAAAGATTGACTGAACCCGGTAGACGGGAAGCTAGAGCGGCTTCGTACACTCTTCCCACGAAAGATGATCCTCCCTCTGAAGTCAATGATTTTAGATTGAGTTTGACACCAGAAGTTCTGAAAAATTTAGAAGGTGCCACGATTGATCTTTTAAAATTTCTTGGGGTTACTGCAGCCGATGTTCAATCGAATACTCGTATTTCTACGCTTGTAGCGGATGCTTTAATCAACAGAAATAGAATTAAAGAATTTAAAGATTTTATGAAAGATAAAGAGCTAGCAGGAGTAGCGGCTCAAAAACAGCGAGAAGGATTATCTTTTGAATACACAGCGACAATACAAAAAATTCAAGACATTCAAGATAAGTATGGCATAACAGATCAACAGTTTGGTTATATGTTTGCAGCAGAATTTTCTGATGCTGGTAGAACTCTTGCTACGGCCAAACGAATTAAAGGTGGACTTTTAAACTCTTTAGCTAGAGAAACAAAAGTCATGGAAAATTTTGGTTTTGTTGATGATGAGTTTGCACAAGCAATTGGAAACGCAAAACAAAATAATAGTCAAGTTCTGAGAGAGTTTGTTACTAATTTAGACACTACTCGTCGAGGACTAATGACCATACAAATGGCTACTACCATGCGAAATACTCTTGGTGGCGGTGGTCGTGCTATGCTTTATCTTTTAGATAATATGTTTCAAGGGGGCTTAGAGTTTATTACCCCCGGAGCAACTAAAGAACAACGACAACAAGCTATCGCTCGAATGGCTTCTGGGTTTCGTGCTTGGAAAACATTAACATGGAATCAAGCTGAAGGTAATGCATTACGCATGTTATTTGCAGAAGAAATGCCAATTGCATTTCGGCAGTTGTACAGAAAAAACGCAGATGTGCAAGCCGAAATGGGGTTGGGTTCAGGCATGTCGAAGTTTGCTCGTAAATTGAATGTGTTAAATACATATTCAGATAACGCTTTTAAACGTGCTATTTTTATGTCTGAGTTACAGACTCAGGTAGGAGGGAAAGGCAAACTTAAAAAGTTAATAGAGGAAGGAAACTTTAGTAAATTAGCGAGTCCTGAATATCAAAACGCTCTAGAAAATTCTATTAAAGAAGCAAACTCAACCGTATACCAACGAACGTATAAGGAAAAGATTTTTCGTCCAGTCCAAGAAGTAGATCCGAAACAAGGTAAAATTCCATTTTTAACTCGTCGTACTTTAGGTATCGGTGGTCGTATGATCGATACCGGACAATATGAACGGATTGAAAACTCGGAACTGGCAAGCTCTATGCTTAAGTGGTCAAGTAAACCGTTTGTTACTTGGGCAGTGCCCTTTCCAAAATTTGTAATGAACTCATTGGAGTTTGTTTATACCCATGCTCCGGTTATTGGTTTAGCAGGACTGGCGGGTACGAAACGAACAAACCCAAAAGTTATAGCTCAACAACTTACTGGTATGAGTATGTTGTATGGTGCGTTGCAGTTACGCGCAGCACAAGGACCAGAAGCTAGATGGTATGAAATGTATGATGAAGAAACCAAAAAATATACTAATACATTAGCCTTATATGGTCCGTTTGCTCCTTACATGATTGCTGCTGATTTGCTTTTGCGTTCTAATTTAAATAAAGAGAATGGAAAGTATAAAGTTAGGGATCTCCTAATTAGTGCTGGTCCAGAAGAATACCGCCAAGCAACACGAGAGAATTGGGAGCGAGTTATTAAAGACCCTCTTACCACGGCAGCTTTAACCGATCAAATGTTTCAAGAATATCTGAGAGGGTTTTTTGGAACAACCTTTAGAACGGGTATTGGTTTCGACTTTTTTGACGAACTTAAAAAAGATTATGAGGCCGCCACAGAAAAAGGGGAAGATGGTATGTTTAAAACCAGTTTTTCTGCAGCCGGAAATGCTATCGCAAAATTTGGAGGAATGTATGCGAACACGTTCTTAGTTGGTGGTGGAATGCTACGAGATTTGTTTGCCAATGTTGATCCGCAATACGCCAAAATTCGTGACATTAATTCGGTTAGTGATCCTACTCAAGCGTTCATTGCTCGCTCCCTGCGAAGTTTACCCATTGATGATGAAGGTAAATACTTAGGCTTAGTAAAGGGCCCAAAAGGCATAAGCCTTGTGGCAATGAATGCTACCAGACGAGGGGAGCTTGAACGAGAAGGCAGACTTGAAACTCAATTTACAGGTAAGGGAACAATCGAAGAAAAAAGTAAAATCCAAGAAGAACTACAACGATTAAATCTACCTGAGTACAAAGAATATAGAAGGTTTAAACAACCTGAGTTAAATAATAGAGCAAAGATTTTATATCAAAATTATACTGAGCAGGTAATTAATCCTTTTCTTAGGAGTCGAGCTTACAATAGATTTGAAAACACATCCGCTGGAGCACTACGGCAACGACAAGCATTGAGAGAACAGTTTAGTCAAATGCGAAGTGTAGTGAGGGATCAATTACTTGAACAAGTATCACGTCAATATAATAGAACGGATTTATCTTCCGAAGACTTTGAAAAAGTACAGGGTGAACTTCTATTCTTATTGCGTGAACAGTTTAAAAACAAAAACGAGGACATACGCCGTATTGCTGTTGATCAATTTAGATCAATGTATGGCAGGTTCCCAACACGCGAAGGACGACAGGGTGTCAAGGATCAGGTAGCCCTAATCAATATATCACGGGGTCGTTGATATGGAGCTTTTGACTACTCTATTAGGTGGTTCCATACTCGGATTCGTAACTACTTTACTAGGTCAATTCGCAAAATCAAAGGCCAAGCAGCAAGAAATGATGCTGCAAGCCATGAATCAAAGAGCGAAGATTGTAAATCAGGCCAGACAACATGGCATGAAAGACAAAGGGTTTGCATGGACCCGGCGAGTGATCGCACTAACTTGTGTCATTACCATCGTATGCGTACCGTTTGCGGCTCCCTTTCTCGGTATTCCAATTCTGGTGAGTGAAGAAGTTCAAGGGGGATTCTCTATTCCTTTCATTTGGGAGTCAACAAAAGAAGTGGTGTGGACCGAAGTCGAAGGCATCCCTCTCGCGCCTATGTACTTACACACCTTAGCAGCCATCGTAAGCTTTTACTTTGGTTCTAGTGCTGCGAGGTAGGAATGGCAACAAAGAAAAAAGGCACCGGCATGAAGGGCTTGACCATCAAAGGTGGACATAAGCGCCCTACAAAAGCCGGTGCTGGCATGACAAAAAAAGGGGTAGCTGCGTATAGGCGCAAAAACCCCGGTAGTAAACTACAGACTGCTGTTACAGAAGATAAGCCCAGTAAAGCAAGGGCTAAACGCAGAAAGAGTTATTGTGCTCGTTCCGCTGGTCAGATGAAAAAGTTTCCCAAAGCGGCTAAAGATCCAAACAGTCGTTTACGGCAAGCTAGGAAACGCTGGAAGTGCTAAAGCATGGAAACATTTTCACAGTATTGGCATCAAATTGTATTTGCAATCATGGCTCTTGTGGCTGTGGTGCGATTGGAAAGTGAAGTTAGATCACTACGCAAAGACTTAGATCAACTAGAAAAAGAATTAGACAGGCGCGATGCTTATGTGGAAACAGTAAAGTTACGCGCTGAAATGGACATGCACTCTAAACAAATATCTTCTATCTGGGACTTTTGTAATAATTTAAGAGACAGGTTGACCAATCTTTTACAGGGAGGCATCAAGTGAGTAAGGCTAAACGCAAACCTAAAAGCAGAGTAAATGAAGCGGGTAATTACACCAAACCCACTATGCGAAAAAGACTGTTTGCCAAAATTAAAGCAGGGTCAAAGGGAGGTAAGCCGGGTCAATGGTCCGCTAGAAAAGCTCAGATGCTTGCAAAAGAATACAAAGCAAAGGGTGGGGGCTACAAGTAATGGCTCTTAAAAAATCTCAAAAGTCCCTAAAAAAATGGACAAAACAAAAGTGGAGAACTAAGTCAGGTAAACCTTCCGGTCAAACTGGTGAGCGTTACTTACCAGCGAAAGCTATCGCTGCTCTTTCTCCGCAAGAATACGCAGCAACTACTGCAGCTAAACGTAAGGGCACAAAAGCTGGCAAGCAGTTTGTTAAACAACCCAAGAGAATTGCTAAGAAAACTAAAAAGTATCGTTCTTAATTCTCAATGAGTGGTCTTAAATCAAACTCGACAAGAACACCATTATCAATATGGCCTTTTCTAATAATCGTCACTGGGCCAGTGTAAGGCGTGAAGGTAGGGTTAGAAAACTTTTTGTAATACAACCCGTTTGCCCGTAGTTCTAAATCCTCTAACAACACGACAGCGGGTTGGTGTGGTTCATAAACAGCAGCAACAGCCTCTACGGAGCTAGTGGTTTTATTAGACGTGACAAGAATGTATGCAACACCAAGAACTATTACTGCACCCGTCATTACTAAAATAATGATATTTTCTAGATTCATTGAGAGTGTCCTTAAAGTTTGGTTGCTTTAAATTGAGCCTGTAAATAATCTAGTAGCCACCGATTGTCACGAAAGACTTGAGCCAAATAATTAGCTGCGTTGTAAATAAACTTTTCCTCTGTCTCTTCATCGGCTAATACTCCACCCTTCTGTGTTTCACCAATATCATTAATGATCACATGAAGCAACTCATGAAGAACTGTATTTACTTCATCAAGAGGCTGTTGCTGGGCTTGAATTTCAATTCTATTTTGCTTCGGTAAAAACTGGCCGTAATCACCAGACCCAATATTCTCATTTATAAAGTCTGGTTTAACAACATGGATAGAAATATCTCTATACCCCACCTTTAGAGTGCGGTTATGTAATTTAATCTTTTTACTTGTGGAAGGCTTTTGGCCTTCCTTTTTTTTGACAAAAGCTAAAGCTTCTTGTTCTAGTTTACTTACCATTTAGCTTTTCCAAATTCTCAAAGTAGGCTTTATTAAACCCCCGCTCCCATTCCTTGTAAAAGGAGGAACCTTCTTTGTAAGGGTTCACTATCCGACCAGTATGAAAAGCACGGTACCCCTTCTCCATCTGAATGCGAAGTGGAGGGTGGCGTTCTTTCGGTTGCATGGATTTTTTTCTCAAAGTTACGCGGCTTCAATCGGGGTGGGAAAATCAACTACCTCGCACACATTTCCGGTGCAAGCTAGTTCTTGTGTTCCCGTAGTAGTATCTTCCGTTTCATATGCTGCAAAAGTTTCCCATTCTACATGATCTGGCATGGTAAGTAAAGCTTGTTCCCATTGAGCTTGTGTCGCATCTTGATAGGGTGCTTGCTTATAGGTGTGCTCAGTCATAGGCAGGAAACTTACACCAGACATAGAGTTAAAGTTGTCATACACATAGTTAGCAACCTGTATCCATTCGCTCTCTTTCACACTCACAGTAATCGATGGCTTATGTTCGCACCAATGATCGGCATACAGTTTCCACAAATCAAGATGTTCAATCGCTGTAATATCTTGACGTGTTGTAGCTCCGTCAGGGGCACACATGGGGAATGAAAAGACAGTAGTGCTGTCAGGTTTCTCTACTGCATCCTCATGGGGAAATCCTTGATCAATTAAAAACTGGGTCAGTGGATCTTTCTTATCGGCACGAATGGTCCGAATGTAGTATTGATTGTGGCG
>CEUI01006135.1_pt1 | contig 11791 bp, 13 predicted proteins | sample 531411 | NCBI WGS metagenome assembly CEUI01 (sample SAMEA2622841, study PRJEB7988) | marine metagenome | isolation source: saline water (ENVO:00002010), including
GCTCATGGGTTTCTGGGTTCGATGATGACGATAGAGATTCAGCAACAGTAGAACAAACTCAGATAGATGAGGAACAAGAAGTTGAGGAAGGTTTCTTTGCAAACTTAAAGAAAAAGTTCAAAGGTAGGGGTAAGATAAAGAAACCTACAGGTAAAGATAAGAAACAAATGAAGCTTGAAGGTAGAAGACCACCTAGTAAAATGTCTGGTTCTAAATTAACTGGTCAAGAGATATCAGTATATTTCAGAAAGAACCCTAAAGCAAAATCAAATGCAATGATTAAGAAAGCAGTAGAGATTGCCTTAGACCATGGCGGTGCAATGAACTATGCAATAGACAAGATTCAGAAACTTAAAAAAGGTCTTGAAAAGAATTCAGAAGTTAAAAAAGCACTTCAATTCGCAAACGAAGAAAGAACACCTTTTTATAAAGGGTTTGAACTTGTAGTTCAAGAAGAACTATCTAGAAAAGATGAAATTAAACTTGCTGCATATGGTGTACAACTTGCAAAGATTACAAACTTCAAATGGGAAAAAGATAAGTCTCCAGAAGTTGCAATAGATAGACTATTTGGTCAGATTAGGTCAAAAGGTAAATACTCTCCAGCAGGATGGGAAAAAATCCATAAGATGGTTGCAATGTTAGATAAGATTGGTGTTAAACTACCATCTTTGAAAGGATTCTACATGGGTATGGATAAGAAGACTGGTAAAGGTATTTTCCATGAAGATATTTTAGACACCATTGCAGAGATTAAAGAAGGTATCGAAGAAATAGTTGAAGCACAAACCATGAAAGATGCAGATATCAAAAAGATTGCACAAATGACAGATAGAAATGACCATACTGGTTCATTAATGCATCTTGCAAAACTTCTTGGTGATAAAAAAGGACTAGAGGCATTAAAAGGTATTATGATGACTCATAAAGCAATCGGTCATATGCCAGATGGTTTAATGAAAACTAGAAATCAAATCCATGATAATCTCATGAGACAATCTAAATCAAAGTATAGAAATCATAAAGATGTCATAAGTTCTTTCTAGGAGTATCTAAGATGAGACGATATCATCCCATAATTCCAGAAGGTAGAAAATACCACGACTTTGGTGCAAAGACTAATGCAGCCAATAATAAGATTAGGGATTTAGTAAACAAATCTAAGTCAGTCAAAGACGCAATAAATAAAATTACTCAGTTTGCTAAAGGTACTGGTGGGCCTGCAAAGAAATTTGCAGATGCAATAGATTCTGGTAAGTTTACAGATTGGGAACCTTCTGATGAAATCAAACAAGAAGTAGAGTTATACTTCAAATCCAAAGAAAGAGAAAAGAAAATGGGCCCTCGTGCAAACGACCCAGACCAAAACATACATGTACAAATCAGAGGGGCTGCAGATTTAAAGAAACCATCTCAATTAACATTGGATGATGGTAGTAAGGTTAAGATAAACCAACAGGTTGCACAAATGGTTACAAAAACATTAGATGCATTAAAACCAATAACCAGAAAGAAAGTAGTACAAATGTTAGGTAAAGATTCAAGAACATTCAAACAGGCAGTTCAAGCAATCCAGAGAGCGAATAAGTAATGGGAACAGTAACTACAGGTAGTTTTGATGAAATTCAAGACGATTTAGGTGGAAGTAATCCAATTCAATTATCAGAATATTATAGAGAATCTTCTGGTGGTTCTGGAAGTACAACTGTACCAAACACTTCAAACAATTCTGGTGTACCTAAGTCTGGTGCAATCTCAGTTGCAGACATATCATCAGTAGATGGTGGTACTGCTGCAAATGATGTTGCATATAGTTCTAATCCTTATGTAACAATTACTAAATCAACCAGTGATTTTACTGGTCAAGAATTAAGTGCAAGTTGTAGTTTTTCATTAAGTGTTGGTTCACAGGGATATAGTACAGCAGATGGTGATGGTAATAAGCCAAGTAATACTGGAGTTACTTGGAGTGGTTCTGGAATAACATTCAATTCTACTACTGCTACAAGTGTAACTGCAACAATTACTGCATCTGGTTCATATTCTACTGGTGTCACAAAAACAGCATATTTGAGTGCAAATGGAACAAGTACATCGGTAAGTCTTAGTGCTACAACTCGTGCAGTTGACTTAGACCCAACTCTAACAGTAACAAGTCATTCTTCAACAGGCAACGACCCAGATACATCTGGAGTTACATCTGGTGGGTCAACAGTTGGTGGTCTGGATAGTGGACAAAGTGTTGCAACATCTTTGAATTCTACTCTCAGTAATGCAGCGTATAAAATTAATTCTGGTAGTTGGATAACTGGTGCCAGTACAGTTTCAAATGGTGATGTTATTTACATCAAAATGGATTCTGGTGATGACTACGATGACTCATCAACAAGGACTGTTACAGTAGGTAGTTATGGTGATACCTATTCCTTTACTGTAAGTAATAGGTCGCAGGATACAACACCAGATGATTTAACTATGCCGGCAGACTATACTCTCACTGGAGCTTCATTAAATACATCCTATCAGACAGGAACTTATTCAGTTAGTGGACTAGATTCTGACCATAATGGAAATCTAACAAGTAGTGGAACAAATGGTATAAACATATCAGATTTATACCCAAGTAATGGAGATACTATAGTTTTCTCACAAACATCATCGTCAAGTCCAAGAACAACATTTACTGGAACTGCAACAATGAGTAATATGAGTGGGATGACAGACACTACTCATTCCTATAGTATAACAACTGGTGATACTGGTATTCAAGAAACTGGTACAGCCGACTATTCTCCATCTTATTGGAGATATGACACTTGCGACCAACATTCTTGCATTCCAGTTTCAAGATTTACACTTACAAGAACATTAAAAGCACAACAAGGTAGTGGATATATTGCATTCTTACTGTATGATACTATTAGTAACACACTTGGCACAAATGGTGGTGATAGTAGTCAGTGGGTATGGCAATCAACTTATTATACAGCAAATACTCATTCGGACATAGACACTGGTGATACTTTCCAAATAGAATGGATTGACACCATTTTTAATTCTGGTAGTTGGACTGGTTCAGATGGTAGTATTGCAGCTGCCTTCGGTGGTTCATTTTCATCTGGAACCTATACGAGTGCTACTATCGACTTATCAGCATTTACATCTGGTAGTACAGTTGATGTTACTTCAAGGACAAGAACTTTTTTAACTTCATGTGAATGTAGTGCATGTATGAGTTCGACTTTTTCTGGTAAAAGTTATTATGTTCGACTGAAAAATATTAGTGGAACTAATATATTAAATGTAGCACCTGCTACTGGAAGTGGAACTTATAAGACTTCTGGTAACAGCACATACTATGGGATGTGTTTCTAATGGTTATCTATAGAGTACCACCTACAACATCAGATATCACTTTCGAGGATGGTGTTGTAGATTCATTAACACTTAAGTGGGAAAAATATAATGAATCTGATTTAACAGAGGTTAAAATAACAGATACAGTTGCCCATGTTCAAAAGTCAGAACCAACATTTACAGATGGAACAATTACTGATACACCAGTAGTACCAACAGTATCCCACGATGAAGAAACTTCTGATGTTGAAACATTGGTAGGATATAAAGGTTATGAAAGTGCAACACCAGTAGATTCATACACAGCAACAGTAGATTATGATGCACCAAAGTTTCAAGCAGATGATATAGACCTAAATATATTTGAAACCCAAACATATGATATCATGCCAAGTATAGAAAGTCATGCAACTCTCACTTCATTTAATTCTGATTTACCAGCAAATGCAAGGGATTTAGACATATCATCTTCGTCTAGTGACTGGTATTCTGCTTATGCTGGTATGGTAGCCAAAGAAGAAAATACTAAAGAATTTATAGAGTGGAGTAATTGAAATGTATAAATACATTATGACAAACATTCTAATAACAGGACTATCCGCAAGGGTAATCATAAAATAGGGGAAATTAATATGTCTTTATGGGGAAATTCAGACGCTGATGAAGCCAAACCTAAGTGGTTAACTGCAGCGGACAAAAAACTTACATATGCAACTGCAAGAGGTTGGATATACAAAAAATCTGCAAATCATCAAGAAGAGGTGATTGCAGCTATTGGAGCTCTTGCAACATCAATTGGTCAAGCAGACATAACTGATATCATTTGGGTATCAGAATCTTTTGACAAATCAGATGGTGGAACACTATCTGTAAAAGTAGTATTCAATGAGAAAGTTACAGTAACAGGTACACCACAATTAACTGTTGTTAATGACACTAATGCAAACCATACATTATCGTATGCAAGTGGTTCAACAACTAACGAACTTACATTCAGTCTTACGATTGCAGCTGCAAACGCAGCTACATCAGCTGGTGATGTTCTAAGTATTGGTGCAAATGCTGTAGCACTTAACAGTGGAACTATTGTTGATACATCAGAAGGTGGTAATGCAACTATTACTTCATCTGCTGGTATAGGAACTGCTGCTGGTACAATTACAGTTGCTGCTTAATAGGAAATAATTATGAAATCATTTAAGAAATACATTGCAGAAGCATATGAATCTGGCCCAAATGGTGGGTATGGATTACCTTCTGATTCAACTGGTAGAGTTGCAACAGACGACTTACACAGATTTTCAGAAGATGCTGAAGTATTACAAAGATTAAATGCATTTATTGGTGGTGTTGCAGACAGAGAGTTTATCTCTGTCGGTGCAGCTTTAGAACAACTAGGTCGTAAAGTTGAACAGGTTGGAATAGAATTTGATACTATTCTTGACGAAGGTTCAGAAGATACTGGTACTGCTGACCTACCTTTAAGTCAGTTTGGTGGTAGATTTGGAAAAGATATCGATGGTAATGACCTCGATGACGACTTTATTTCTAAAGATGGCCCAGAACTGAAACTACATGTTGAATGGGAAAAACAACCTAATAACATGTTTAAAGTTGTAGCAAACATTCAGTAAAGCTTTTCTCTTCTGACCTATATACTACTATTATGTTAATGATAGTAGGATTTTATTATGAAGTTATTTGAGAAATTAACAGACGAGAACTTTACAATGTTTGCAATGCAGTGTTACGACAATCCGCAATGCACATCTGTTGAAGAGTTCATGGAAGACCTAAGAAGATTTCGTTATCTAAAACGACTTCTAAGGAGATACTATAAGAACGATGAACTCAGAGAGAGATTACTCCTCAATCACCTTATCTGCCTTCTCAATATTTTTGGGGTTCCTAATTGTATTAAAATGTTGGACTTCAAAATTGAAGAAGAATACTGGCCAGTTTTAAAAACAATGTTGATATACATGGGTCATGTTGAGGAAGATTGGAGACCAAAAATACCCATAGACATGAATGTAGCAAATATACTAAGGGAACTATAATGGAGCAAGTAAAGTTACACGAAGCAAGTGCAATGGGTGTTATCGACACAGTAATCGTGTTTCGTCTATTAAAACTATTTTCCACTAAGTGGGAAGAGATGGAAGCATTCAAACAAGGTCTGATTGATGAAAAAGGTAAAAGAATTAAATCAGTCAAACCTAAAACCAAAGAACAAAAAGCATCATATACCCTACTCCATAGATTAGTATTCAATCTAAAAAGAATCCTAGAACTAATTCCATTCGGTAAGACAAGACTTGCCAATTATGCAGCTGCCCTTGCATTACTCAAAGAGAACTTTGGACTAGATTCTAAATATCTAGAAGAAAAGTTCTATCAATACCTTAAAGAACAGGGCAAAGTATCAGACTTGTTAGAAGGTTATGATTCGACTCAGAATACCCTCTCAGAGGGCCGTATTTACTCTCTAAGGACATCTTTATGGAATGATGATGACAATATAGGTTATCGTGATGATGAAATACAAATAATTGGGTTGACAGATAATGTAATGGGTGTTAATATTTATAAAGGATATAACAAAACTCAAGATAAAGTTCAGTTTTTAACAGGACATGATGTAAAATGAAAGGTAAAAGTAATCCAGTAGCAAAATTTATGAATGTGTACAATCGTGCATCTACTCATTCTACGCCTAAAGATTATGATAGAAAGGATAATGGATGGTTTAAAGACTGGTTAGAAGAAGATGCACCAGCAAATGCAACTGGAGTTGCAGTATCTACAGATAAACCTATAGTTAAAAAGAAGAAAAAGAAAGAAAAGAAATATCTAAAGGGTAATAAATGGTCTTTAGATGCTGGAAATAATGAAGTAGGTACTCCAGATATAGTTAAAAGATTTAAAGATGGTACACCTATGCAAGAGGCACTTGAAGAGGCAGTTAATAAAGCAAAGATAAGAAAACAACTTCAAAAGATTAAAGGAATTACCAACAAACAAATAGAAATTATTTTAACATTACCACCAGCTGTACTTACTCAAATGATTACTCAAGTTGCACAATTAGTATCTGGTGATGAAATATACGAAAGAGATTACAAGAAAGAAAGAGAGAATTATCTGGGTACACCAGAACAGAAGAAACGAAACGCTGCAAGGAAGAGAGCAAGAAGAGCATTAGAGAAAGAAGGTAGAGTAAAGCCTTTTGATGGTAAAGATGTACATCATAAAGACAATAACCCAGAGAACAACGATAGAAGTAATCTAAGAGTTGCAAATAGAAGTACCAATAGAAGGGAACCTAGACTTAGAGAAGGTATTGATGAAGGTAAGTTGGTTGCAGATATCAATGCAATTTTCGATGCAATTGTTAAGTCAGTAAAGAAAAAAATGGGTACAGAATACAGGACTAACCAAGAAAGAGGACTTAGATTTGTTAATCAAGTTGCTGGTTTAGTTGGTGGTAAAGTAACAGATAAGAAACAACAGAAAGGTAAGTTATTTTATAAGACAAAATGAAGAAGTTTTTCATAAAAGTTAAAGAGTTTTTCCACAAATTATGGTTGTGGATGGTCAGTTGGTTTGAATGTCATAAACAACTAACTGTAAGTTATAATAAATATAACCAAGAGGGTGAGATAATAGATACTCTCACTAGAACATGGGAAGTCAGAAAGATTTACAATCTAGGCCCAAAATTCATTGCATTCAAAACATTTGAAGGTAATAAGGTCGAACTTAGAACTGCAACTCCTATGGACTATATGACAGAGGAATTATAACATGCAACAAATTTTAATGGGGATAATTTTAGTCTTAGGACTAGGTGGTTTCTTTTTATATAACCAGAATATAACCCTTAAGAACGAGAACACTGCATTAAACTTTGCAGTTGAAGAGCAAAAACAAACAATCTCTGCAATCAAAGAGTCTTATGAGACTCAAGGTAAAGCCTTGAATCAGTTGACATCTAAGAATGCAGAAATTGAAGCAGAAATGAATAGATATATGGATATCTTTCGTAGACATAATTTAAACCAGCTTGCAGTTGCCAAGCCTGGTCTTATTGAGAAAAGAGTAAACAATGGAACTAAACAAGTATTTGACTCCATCGAAAACGACTCAAAAGAGTTGGATTCGTTGGACGACATTACCACTGATATTAATCCTAACAACTAGTTGTTCGATTTTTCAACCTAAACAGGTTGAGGTGGTATCAAAACCTATAGAAATAGAAATCATTCAACCAACTATGCCCAGAAACATAGAATTGAATGAACCACATTGGTATGTGGTATCAGAAGCAGTAATATCCAATCCATGTATAAAAGATGTGGAAACTGGTAAAAGAGAAAAGAACGAGGATGGTTCTTGTAAAAATGGGAAAGAAAACCCAGACTGGCCAGAAGGATATACTTATCTAGACCAATTCATTGATGAAATGAAGAAAATGAACTCTGGTGATGTAGTATTTGTTGCAATGACAGTTGCAGATTACGAACTAATGGCAATGAACATGCAAGAATTACGAAGATACATCAGAGAAGTACAAGAAGTGGTAGTTTACTACAGAAATGTTACTATCAAAGACCAACCAGCCGTTGGTGCAGAAATAATTAAAAAATAGAACCAAAATCCAATGTCTTAGTCGTTATGTCTTGAGAGAGGACATAAATCTACTTGACAAATCCACGATTTATGAGATAATAATATTATGTCTTTGTGGATTGATAAAAAGTATCTTAAACTAGTTGCACCTAGATTTAAGAATTCAAAATGGAAGAGTGATAAACTCTTAAATCATTCGTGTCCCTATTGTGGGGATTCTCAAAAGGATAAACTTAAAGCACGAGGTTATCATTTCGTGTATAAGGATTCCTATGTCTATAAATGCCATAATTGTGGTAAATCTACCAGTATAGGTAAATTCCTAGAAGAACACTCAAACACCTTATATAAACAATGGGTGATGGAGAAATTTGGTAGAAGAGAGAAGAGAAAAACACCATTACCAGAAATGTCTTTTAAACCAGAGTTTAAATCAGACCCTTTAAAGGGGTATACTAAGGCAGAAGATAATGAAATTTCTCTCACTTATATGATGAGAAGAAGTATTCCAAAAAAACATTGGAATAATATCTATTTTGTTGAGAATTCACAGAGTCTAAGTTCTTTGAATTATAAGTATAATAGGAGAGTTTTAGGGAATGACCCAAGACTTGTTTTCCCATTCAAAGATAGACAAGGTAACCTTGTAGGGGTAACAGGTAGAGCATTAAATGATTCACAACTAAGATACCTAACACTAAGATTTGACGATGACAAACCATTCATATTTGGACTTAACAAAGTCGATTTCAACAAACCTCTTTATGTTGTTGAAGGGCCCATTGACTCTCTATTTCTGGACAATTGCATTGCAGTTGCGGGTTCAGACTTTTCCAAGATAACAAACGAGATTCCAAAGTCGAATACGACTATTGTATTTGACAACGAACCTCGAAACAAAGAAATCATCAAGAAGATGAATTCTATTGCAGAACTTGGATATAAAGTTTGTATCTGGCCAGAAACGATTAAAGAAAAGGATATAAACGACATGGTATTAAGTGGGGTAAATCCACTTGATATAATTAAGAGGAACACATTGCAAGGACTAAAATTGAAACTTGCAATCAAAAATTGGAGTAAGGTCTAAATGACAACGAATGGAATAAGTATCACCAAGAGGAATGGAAATAAAGAACCACTAAAGATAGAGAAAATCCACAAGATGGTAGATGCAGCTGCAAAAGGTATTAATGGAGTATCTGCATCACAAGTGGAAATGAGTGCAAACTTATCATTCTATGATGGAATCACAACAGAAGAAATTCAACAAACCCTAATTAAGTCTGCTTCAGATTTGATTAGTCTAGACACACCAAACTATCAGTATGTTGCATCAAGGTTATTGTTATTTGCAATAAGAAAGGATGTATTTAATACCAAATGGAAAGATAGTAGAATATATCCAGCACTTAAAGATATAGTTGCAAGGAATATAGAGATTGGTGTTTATGACACTAAGTTGATAGATTATTATACTGAGAAAGAGTGGGATACTCTTAACAGTTATATGAACCACAAAAGAGATTTTCTATTCTCTTATGCTGGGTTAAGACAAGTAGTAGACAAGTATCTTGTTCAAGATAGGTCTACTGGAAAATTATTTGAAAGTCCACAATACATGTATATGTTAATCAGTGCAGTATTGTTTAAGGACTATCCTAGTGAGACTAGGTTAAACTATGTAAAGAGGTATTATGATGCAATTTCGCAATTTAAAATCAACATTCCAACGCCTATCATGGCAGGTATACGAACGCCCATTAGACAGTTTGCGAGCTGTGTTCTCGTGGATTCTGACGACACTCTACCAAGCATTTTTTCTAGTGACATGGCTATTGGTAGGTATGTTGCTCAGAGGGCTGGAATTGGTATCAACGCTGGTAGAATTCGTGGGATTAACAGTAAGATTAGGGGTGGAGAAGTACAACACACAGGTGTTATCCCTTTTCTCAAGAAATTCGAGAGCACAGTCCGCTGTTGCACTCAGAATGGAGTTAGGGGTGGGAGTGCTACTGTCCACTTCCCAATCTGGCATCAAGAAATTGAGGACATCATTGTTCTCAAAAATAACAAAGGGACAGAAGACAACAGGGTAAGAAAATTAGATTACTCTATCCAAATTAGTGAACTGTTCTATAAACGATTCTTAAATGATGAAGAGATATCTTTATTCTCACCACATGATGTAGAAGGATTGTATGATGCATTTGGTACTCCAGAGTTTGATGAACTCTATGAGAAGTATGAAAGAGCATACTCTGTTCCTAAGAAAAAGATATCTGCAAGAACTCTGTTCATGGATATTCTAAAAGAAAGAGCAGAGACAGGTCGAATATACATTATGAATATAGACCATTCCAATACACATAGTTCATTTACAGACAAGGTTAACATGAGTAACTTATGTCAAGAGATTACATTACCTACAGACCCAATTCAACATCCAGATGGTGAAGGTGAGATTGCACTTTGTATTCTATCTGCAATCAATGTAGGAACTCTTAAATTAGAAGATATGGAAGAACTTTGTGACCTTGCAGTTAGAGGATTAGAAGAACTAATTGAATATCAAAACTATCCAGTTAAAGCTGCTGAGATATCTACACTTGCAAGAAGAAGTTTAGGTATAGGATACATTGGTCTTGCACATTATCTTGCAAAGAATAAGGTAATGTATAATGACCCAGAAGCACATAAATTAGTTCATGAACTAACAGAGAGTTTCCAATACCACTTATTAAAATCATCAAATAAACTTGCAGAAGAGAAGGGTGCATGTGAGTATTTTGGTCGAACTAAATATTCATTAGGAGAACTTCCTATAGACCATTATAAGAAAGAAGTGGATGAAATATATCCAAACGAATTATTAATGGACTGGGAAGGACTGAGAAAGTCTATAAAGGAACATGGGTTAAGACATTCAACTTTGTCTGCACAGATGCCCTCAGAGTCCTCTAGTGTCGTTTCTAACGAGACAAATGGGATAGAACCACCTAGAGACTACCTTTCAGTCAAGAAGAGTAAAAAAGGGCCATTAAAACAGATAGTACCTTCTTACCAAAGATTACAAAACTTTTATACTCTATTATGGGATATGAAAGATAACGATGGATACATCAAAGTAGTTGCAGTTATGCAGAAGTTTTTTGACCAATCCATTAGTGGTAACTGGAGTTATAATCCAGAGAATTATGAGAACAATGAAGTACCCATATCTGTAATGGCAACTGATATGTTGAATACATATAAGTATGGGTGGAAAACATCTTACTATCAGAACACATATGACAGTAAGACAGAAGATATAATTGAGGTTCCATCAGAACCACTTCCATTAGGGGAAGATATAGATGATGAGGATTGTGAGGCATGTACAATTTAGATTTTTCTTATAAGAGTCTAGAACAAAGACAAAAAGAAAAAAGAAAAGAAGAATTCAAAGAAGAAAAGATTATTCAAGATTTGAAGTTTGATGAGATTGACTCTAAACGAGCATTAGAGATATTCAATCCATTAAACAACATTAATAATCCAGATGTTCCAGAGATAACCTATGAAGGTTATCTTATGGGAAACCATAGAATTTTTATTGCAAGAAACTTCATAGATAAATCTGATATAGAATACTGTAAGCATATGTTCAAGTTTATGGAACATAGAAAACAGTATTATAGAGAAGAGAATATCATCCAAGAGAATTATGATGATAAGGGTGCATTCTTAGATAACTGGGTTAGTAAAGGATTTCCATTTGCACCATTTTCTGAGTCCCTCTTATTGATGTATCATAAGAGAG
>CEUI01145573.1_pt1 | contig 11791 bp, 12 predicted proteins | sample 531411 | NCBI WGS metagenome assembly CEUI01 (sample SAMEA2622841, study PRJEB7988) | marine metagenome | isolation source: saline water (ENVO:00002010), including
ATTTAAGGCGGCTTAATTATGAAAGATATAAAATATAAACATCTTGAAGTAGATAAAAAACACCTTTTAGTAGTTTATTTTGACTTTGAATATCCGATAGAGGAACAAAATATTAGTAATTTAACTCAAGCTATTTCTAATATAGTAAATAAAGATGATAGGTTTTTAAATAGAGTTATATTTTTACCTAAAGGTTTTGATATGTATAATTTAAAAGAAGATGATTTTATTGATATTTGGAAAAGTAAAGTAAATCCGGAAAAAGTTGATGAAATTATTAATGAAGAAAAAGACTCAAATCAATTAGAATTATTTAATGAGAAGGAGATAATAGGATGAGTAAACCAGTTATGTTAATACAAGCTCCACTAGCTACACGAAGTGGTTATGGAAGTCATTCAAGAGATTTGATACAATCACTTATAGAAATGGATAAATTTGATATAAGAATTGCAAGTTTGCGTTGGGGTGATTGTCCAATGGATGCTTTAAATGAAAAAAATCCTGAACATAAAAAAATGATTGATAGGTTATTAGGACCGCATAATCAATTAAACCAACAACCAGATGTTAATTTAGAAGTTAGAGTTCCAAATGAATTTCAGAAAGTTGGAAAATATAATATTGGAATAACAGCCGGTATGGAAACTACAGCAATTTCAAGTGAATGGGTTGACGGTTGTAATAGAATGGATTTGATTATTGTTCCGTCAGAACACTCTAAAAAGGTATTTAAAGGTGCTAATTATCAACAAATGGAAACTTTACCAAACGGACAACAACGAAAAGTTGGTGATTTAAAAATCAATCCACCAGTTGAAGTATTATTTGAAGGTGCTGATGAATTGATTTATAAAAAAGTTAAAGAAATTTCTAAAGATTTAAATGATACTTTAAATGATATTAAAGAGAATTTTTGTTTCTTATATGTTGGTCATTGGTTAAAAGGAGATTTAGGTCAAGACCGAAAAGATACGGGAATGTTAGTTAAAGTATTTTTAGAAACATTTAAGAATAAAGAAAATCCTCCAGCTCTTATAATGAAAACAAGTGGCGCTACATTTTCTATAATGGATAGAGATGAAATGTTAAGTAAAATAGAACATATTAAATCTCAAATAGAAAATGCTACTAAATTACCTCCAATTTATTTATTACATGGTGATTTAACAGATGAAGAAATGAATGGGTTATATAATCATCCTAAAGTTAAAGCTGTAACATCATTTACAAAAGGTGAAGGATTTGGAAGACCACTACTTGAAGCTACATTCGCTGATAAGTTAGTAATAGCTTCTAATTGGAGCGGTCATACAGATTTTCTTGATTCTAATTTATCAGTATTATTACCTGGTAAATTAAATAGAATACATCCATCAGCAGTATGGGATAAAGTTATAATAGCTGAATCAGAATGGTTCACAGTTGATTACGGATATGCTAGTAAATTATTAATAAATGTTTGGAAAAATCATAAGGATTATATTAGTAGAGCTAGAAAACAAGGACTGAATAATAGAAAGAAATTCACCCTTAAAAAAATGCAAGAATTATTTACAACTATGGTAGAAAAATATATTCCAGAATTTCCATCACAAGTTCAGCTGAAGTTACCTAAATTGAAAAAAATTGGTAGTAATGAAACCGAGTTACCAAAAATTAAATTACCTAAGTTGAAAACTAATAAGGTTTAATATGGATTATAAATTTAAAGAAGAAAAAATTAAAAGTCCAGTTGATGAGAGTAATAATTGTTTTAGAGTTTTTACAGACCCTATTTCAGATGACCACTATTTATGTATGACAACTGGATATATGTCTACTTCACATTTCACTATTGGTTCAGAGGCATTAGATAATGAACTTAATAAATCACCTGAATTAGTGAAAGCTCTACAGCGATATGATGAAGAAAGAGATATTGTGTGGATACCAACTATATTAAATATACCAGGAAAAGGTATGATTTATCCTGAAGGAAATATTGGAAGTTGGAATTGGTGTTATGCTTCAGTAGTTCAAATACCAGAAGAAGAACAAAAGAATTATCCAGTACCAGATAAAGAAGGTGAATATTATACAAGCAAATTAGATGTAGAAAATTCACAAAAATTTGATAATAATAAATTTTATGAAGCTTGTACAGCTATGGGATTGATAGCTCAAGACCATAAAGGGAGCCTGATGAATGCCTAAAAAAGTAAATCATAAGGGTAACATAATAAGTGAAGTAGCTTCTACTAAAGGGAAAGTACAATCAGGTGATATTGTATTCTTTAATTATAGTGGTAAAAAAGTTACTACAAAAAGACCTTTGGTATTAGTATTACATCCAAATTGGCAAGGTCATTTACACGGATTAAATCTTGATTATATTCCAGAAGGAACTCTTAGAGAACTATGGAAGATGACTAAAGTTACTTTACAAGGTAAGATTGAACGCTTAGCTAAATTAAGGTTACCATTATTAAAAGCTGATATTGGAGACCCAAAAAGGTTCTATTATTCTCGATTGAAAAAATTTCTTAAAGGTAGTTTGGGTTCAACTGGTGTAGCTTATAGAACTTATGATGTTAAAGCTATAGGTGGTATGAAACAAGTTGATTACAGATTTGAAGGTTCAAGTTTCGCAGAAGACGCTCAAGATAAAGCAGAAGATATAAGAGATACAAAAAAATAAAAGGTTACATAGATGGTTATAAGTTATGCTATTACAACACATAACGAAACAGATTCATTAGAAAAGTTACTTAGGTTTTTAACAAAATATAAAGATGAAGAAGATGAAATTGTAGTGCTTGATGATTATTCAGATAATGAACGAACAAAAGAAATACTGGATTTCTATGTTGATGTTCATCAAATTAAATTTGAACAAAGACACTTGAATAAAAACTTCGCAGAACAAAAAAACTACTTGACTAGCATGTGTAAAGGGTCGTATATTATGAATATAGACGCCGATGAGATTCCTCATGAAACACTTATGGTTTATATTAAAGATGTTTTAAAGATTAATGATGTAGAATTGATTTGGGTCCCAAGAGTTAATACAGTTGAAGGTATTACACAAGAACATATAAATAAATGGGGTTGGCGAGTGAATGAAAAAGGTTGGGTAAATTATCCAGATTATCAAGCTAGAGTTTATAAAAATGCTGAACATATAAAGTGGGTTAGACCAGTTCATGAATATATAACAGGAGCTAAAACATATTCACATTTAGAACCACGAGAAGAGCTATCGTTTTATCATCCAAAGACAATAGATAAACAAGAACAACAAAATAAATTATACACTAATATAATAGGAATATAATAGATGAAAACAATTTACAAACCTTGGGGAAAAGAAGTTTGGTTAGAATTAAATGATAAATATTGTTATAAAAGAATTTATATTAATGCTGGTACAAAAACAAGTTATCAATATCACGAACAAAAATTAGAAACTAATTTTATAATTGATGGAACCGCAGAAGTTTGGTTAGAGAATGATGAGGGTATAGTAGAAAAAACTATAATGAAAGCTGGCGAATTTTTTACTGTACACCCACCTAAGAAACATAGAGTTATCGCTATAACTGACATAATATTACAAGAAGTATCTACTCCAGAAGTTGATGATGTTATTAGATTATCAGATGATTCTGGTAGAGGTGATGGTAAAATACAACATGAACATTTAAAACCTGCATTATGTATATTGACAGCTGGTATTGGTAGTAGATTAGAAAATTTATCAAATCATATTAATAAGGGATTGTTACCTTTAGATAATAAAGCTATTATATCACATATAATAGATAAGGCACCTAAAGAATATGAAATAATTATTGCTCTTGGGTATAAAGGTGATATGGTTAGAGAATATTGTGAAGCCGCTCATTCTGATAGAATATTTAAATTTGTTGAAGTAGATAAATATGAAGGAGAAGGTACAGGTCCAGCATATTCTATAAATCAATGTAAAGAATATTTACAAAGACCATTTATTTGGATAACTGCAGATACAATTATTGCAGATGAATTACCTAAAATAGATGATAATTGGTTGGGAGTTTATCCAACTAGTATTCCTGAACTATATGCAACAGTTGATATTAATAATGAAAATATTATTAATCTTAAAAATAAAGATAAAAGTGGATATAATAATGCATTTATTGGTTTAGCTAGTGTTTATGATTATGAAACATTTTGGAATGAATTAGATGTAGATAGTGGTGAGATAGTTAGTGCATATTACAATGTAGATAATTATTCCAATATGGTAGCTAAACAATTTGATTGGTATGATGTTGGTACTATTGATAATTATATAAAAGCAAAAAAATTATTTGAAAAGACAATACAATATTCAATTCCAAAAGTAAATGGAGAATTTCTATATAAGGTAAATGATAAATTTATAAAATTATCATCAGATAAGGATTTTATTACTGGTAGGATAAACAGAGCTATTGATTTAGTAAATCTAGTTCCAGAGTTAATAGATTGTAGAGATAATTTATATTCATATAATTGGATTACGGGTGACACTTTATATGATTGTAATGATTTAAATATTTGGACAAAATTTTTATCATTTGCTAATGATAATTTGTGGAAACCAATTAGTGTTGATGATGGTTTTGATGAATTGTGTCATTCTTTTTATAACGAAAAAACTATGAATAGATTAGATTTATTTTTATCGAAAAGAGATGAATCATTTAAAGAAAAGCATATTGTAAATGGTGTAAGTATAGATAGTATTAATAAATTATTACTTGATTTTGAGTGGAATAAAGTATATAATGGTATTCCTACTAAATTATTTCATGGAGATTTACAATTTGATAATGTTATATACGGAGATGATACATTTCATCTTTTAGATTGGAGACAAGATTTTGCTAGTAGTAATGTAGGTGATGTCTATTATGATTTAGCTAAAATGTATGGTGGGATTTTGATGTCTTATAGTTTAATGAAAAATAATAAAAATTTCTCTTGTTTTATTGATGATAATATTGTAAATTATGATTATAAGAATGAATCTAATCTTACTAAGTTTAAACCAATATATGAAAAATGGATTATTGAAAATAATTACGATTTAGATAAAGTTAAATTAATTACAGCTTTAATATTTTTAAATATGGCCCCATTACACGAAACAGAATTTGGTAATATATTATTTTTTAAAGCAAAACAGATGTTACAGGATATTAATGATAAATAAAGATACTAAAATATATTGTTCATTTTCAAAATCACCTGGAAATAACGGGTGTATGTTTTTTAATGATGCATTTGAGCGAAATAATATAGACGCTATTTATAAATCATTTTATTCAGATGATATTGAAAAGTCAGTTAATGCTGTCAAGACATTAAGTATTTCAGGTTTTGCAGTTAGTATGCCCTTTAAGATAGATATTTTAGATTATGTAGATGAACTTTCAGACGAAGTATTACATATAGGGGCAAGTAATACTATTATAAATAATGATGGTTATTTAGTTGCCTACAATACTGATTGTAGTGGTGTGAAATCTTATTTTGAAAACATAAGTTTTGATTTAATTTATATATTAGGTAATGGTGGTTTTAGTAAAGCTATACAATATACTTGTGAATTAATGAATAGAGAATTTAAAATAATTGATAGAAGTAATTGGGATTTGATAGATGAGTTAGATAATACATTATTATTTAATGCTACACCATTAGATATTACTTCAGAGAAAAATAGAATTATTGATGGTAGACCATTTACACTTGATGGTAAACAGATAGCTTTGTATCAAGCTAGACAACAATTTAAACTTTATACTGGAATTGAATATGAATGATATAAAATTTTTTATAGGACCAATGAGTAAAAATGTAGTAGATGCAATAATAGAATTTACAGAAGAAACAGGTAACAAAATTGGTTTTATACCATCGAGACGGCAAGTTGAATTTAATGGTGGTTATGTTAATAATTGGACTACTAAAGAATTTTCAGATTATGTTGATGGTAGAGTTCCAATTGAAAGAGACCATGGTGGAGCTAGACAAGGTTATACAAATGATGATGGTTATGAATCATTTAAACATGATGCTGAAAATTTTGATATAATTCATATAGACCCTTGGAAAAAATATCTAGATTTTGATGATGGTTTAAATGAAACATTAGCTAATATGAATTATATTAATAATATTAACCCAAATACTTTATTTGAAGTTGGTACTGAAGAAGCTATTAGAAAGTTTACACCAAGTGAATTGAATAAATTATTGAGCGCTACATCAGAATTTAATTTTTTTGAAAATATTAAATATGCAGTAGTTCAATCAGGAGTTGGTATAGATTTAGGTAAAAGACTTAATACAGGTAACTATGATGAAGTTAGATTAAGTGAATTTATTGATGTATGTAAAAATTGGAATGTATTTAGTAAAGAACATAATGGAGATTATTTAAGTAATCAAGAGATTAAAGATAAATTTGATATGGGTTTAGATGCTATTAATATAGCACCTGAGTTTGGTCAGTTAGAAACTTTATGTTATTTAGATTATATGGGTAATGATATACAAGAATATTATGATATTTGTTATGAATCAAAGAGATGGGTTAAATGGGTCAGTAATGATTTTTTACCTGAAAACAATAAAAAAGAATTAATAAAAATATGTGGTCATTATGTTTTATCAGATGAGAAATTTTTAGAAATAAAACCTAATATTGATGATAAAATTAAAGCAGTTATAAAAGATAAGTTAAGGAGTTTATTCAATGTATAAAGGTAAATCAAAGACAATATTTTGTGATTTAGATGGGACTTTAGTTAAACACTCAAATCCTATTGATATTCAAAATCCAGATTATGAATTAGAAGTTTTACCTGGTGTTCATGATAAATTAAGAGAATGGGATTCAAAAGGATACCATATTGTAATTACAACAGGTAGAAAAGAGAGTGCACGAGATTCTACCATTAAACAAATGCAAAAAGCTGGTATAAATTATGACCAGTTAGTTATGGGTTTTGGGGGAGCTATTAGATATATAATTAATGATAGAAAACCGAACATGGATGATGATACTTGCTTTGCTATAAACTTAGATAGAAATAAAGGAATATGTGATATTGAAATATAATACAATAATTCGTGATACGAGTATATTAGATTCTAATTCAGAATTAGAACATTTACATACATTTAAAAATGTACCTGCTTCTATGGCTTGTACAAGTCAAGATAGTAATAAAGATGTTATGATGAATCAGAGTTGGGATATTTGTAAGAATACTGGTGTAGTTCAATTGCGTGAGTTATTTCCATTAGATGTTGTTTATGAGTTTCCACATAATGATGGTATAGGTAAAGTTTGGGAAAATCATGATATAGCTTTATCAGATTTTATTGAAACAACAAATGTTAAAAAGGTTTTAGAAATTGGAGCTGGAGCTGGTAGATTGGGTAAATTATTTTTATCAAAGAGTGTAAATAATCATTGGACAGCTCTTGAACCTAACCATACTTATGAAGAAGTAGTTATGGATAATTTTGTCCATTTAAGAGAATGGTTTGATAATAATTATATAATTAGAGATAATTATGATGTTGTAGTCCATTCGCATGTTTTCGAGCATACTTATGAACCAGTTAACTTTTTAAAAACTATTCATAGACAAATTTCAGATGATACTTTACATATATTTAGTATTCCAAATTTATATTATTATATAGAGAATAAATTTACAAACGCTTTAAATTTTGAACATACTGCATTTTTAACAGAAGAAATCATTGATACATTATTGAGTCAAGTTGGATTTGATATTGTTAATAAACATTACCATAAAGAACTACCTTGTATTTTTTATGCGTGTAGTAAGACACAACCATCTGGAATGTATTATTCAAATACAATATATGAAAAAAATAAAAAAGTGTTTTTAGATTTTGTAAATTATTATAGAGCTGAAGTTGATGAGTTAAATAGAAAGATAGATAGTTTTGATGGTGATGTTTATTTATTTGGAGCTCATATATTTTCTCAGTTTTTGATATTCAATGGATTGAATACTAATAGAATTAAATTAATTTTAGACAATAGTGAGATGAAACAAGGTAATAGATTGTATGGTACTGATTTCATAGTTGAATCACCAAAAATATTAAAAGATTTTGATGATGTAGCGGTTATTTTAAAAACAGCTACTTATAACAAAGAAATTAAAGATGATATATTGAACAATATAAATGATAAGGTGATTTTTTGGGAATGAATAATAAATTTAAAATAATATGTCCTTCATATAACAATGAAAATTGGGTTGATACTCACATTAGTAGTATTTTAGAACAGAATTATGAAAATTATGAAGTTTTATATATTGATGATTGTTCTACTGATGGTACTTGGGAATTAGTAAATGAACTGGTTGGTGATAATTTTAAATTTAAATTGATTAGAAATGATGAAAATAAAGGAGCTACTTATAATTATATAAATTATTTAGATGATTTTATGGAGGATGATGATGAGATTTTAGTTCATTTAGATGGAGATGATTGGTTTGCTATTCCTAATGTTTTAGAAGAAATGAATGATTTTTATAATAATAATGATTTCTGGATGGTCTACGGGGGATTTACAGTATGGGAGGGTGGAGAAGACACCAAAGAAGCGTATCCACAAAATACTAAATATGATAATTTTACTCATAAACATAATAAATACAGAGAAGATTTGTGGAGAGCTAGTCATCTTAGAACTTATAAATGGTTTGTATATAAAAATATAGATAAAAAAGATTTTGTATCAAAAATAGACAATAAATTATTTTGGCATGCTAGTGATTTATCTTGGGCATACCCTTGTTTAGAAATGTGTCCAGTTGATAAGATAGGTGTTGCTGATTTTGTGACGCATGTGTACAACGCTACAGAACAGAACCAAGTTAGAACACAAGAAAGAGAACATTTAGATAATAGTATTTTTGAATTTGAAATAAGAAACAAGAAAAAATATAAAACTATATCTGATAAAGAAAAATTAAGTGGAGAGAAATTACCACAAGTAAATTTGTTTGGTAATAAATTAGAATATAATAATATACCTACAAAGTTTTCTTTTTGTTATAATCAAACCGATGGTGACTTTGATTTGGTTTTTCTTGGAGATGAAGCTATAGTAGATTATTTAGAGGGAAAAATACAGATTAAAAAGGATGTCCCGATTGTAGCTAGACCATTTGAAGATAGAAATTATTGGATAAGTAAATGGGGAGAACCAAAAATATTTAATTTGTTACTACAACACTATGATAAATTTGATTTAATTCTAACATTAGATAAAATTTTATTAGATAAATTACCTAATTCAAAATTTTGGCCGGCAAATTATGTGAGTCAATTTAATTGTCTACCTAACAATGAAAATATACCACCAAAAAAATCTGTTCATTGGGATTCTTTTGAGATACCAGAGAAAGATACTTTTAAAATTCATAAAAAAGATAAATTAGTTTCTTGTGTAGCATCTAATAAATCATTTTTACCTGGACATCATACAAGACTTGATTTTGTTAATAGTATTAGAAATAATCATAAAGTTGATTTATTTGGTCGAGGTATTAATCCAGTAGATAGTAAATTTGATGCTTTAAAAGATTATGCTTTTAGTATTGCTATTGAAATGATAAAGGTTGGTGATATGTATCATACAGACAAACAAATATGGACTGAAAAAGAACCATTATGGTCAGAAAAAATTAATGATTGTTTTTTAACTGGAACTGTTCCTATATACTATGGATGTGATGTTATAGGAGATTTTTTTAATACTGATGGTATCTTAATTTTTAATACTAAAGAAGAACTACACGATATAATTGATAATTTGAGTATGGAACAATATGAATCCATGTTACCAGCTATTGAAGATAATTTAGAAAGAGCTAAAAAATATCCATTAAATAATGATGATTTATATGACCACTTTTTTAAGGATTTAATAAAATGATTTTATTCTATAATGTTTATATAACTGATACACCTGCTAATTATGGAACAGCTACAACTTTTGATAGAGGTAATGTACACAAATTTAGTAATTTCGATATTACTAGATATTCTATATCAAGTTTAGCTACTTGTCACGATTGGTCAAAGGCTATAATAAACATAGAATTAGATGAGAATATTTATACTGAAAAAGATTGGGAAATTATGGAACATCACATTCGTTCAGAATTTATATGTGATGTAATTATATCAGATAAAAGAATAACTCGTCAGAATCAATGGAAAGAAGTTTATACAGAGTTTGATGAAGATTTAATTTTCTATTCAGGTAATAATGACCATATTTGGATAGATAGTGACAAAGACCATCTTGATGAATTAATAAAAAGAGCTGAAAATAGTAATAGTAAATATTGTACTATCTCAACAAGTCATTGGATAGAAAATATCAGATGGGCCAAAAGTGGATATATTGAATTGAATGAGAATACACCAAGAGGATTAAATTCTAATTATAAAATAGAAGAAAATTGTCTGTCACACACAGGAATAAACATTGATAGTTTGAATATTATTTCAAAAGATTTATATTATGATTGGATTTTTACTTGTGATTGGGGTGGAATTGATATTAGAAGAACTGACGGAGTATCTAGTTTAGGTGGAGAAAGTATTCTAACTATTAGAAATAGAAATAGAATGACTTTACCAGAACAAGAAATTATTACTCCTTTAAAAGAGCAGTTTAGACATTTTGATGGTTATATGCATCAGAGAATAGGAAATAGTGTTTGTCCAGTTTTATCTATTCCAGAAGGATTCTTCACATCAGAAATAAAAATACGATATGGTTATGATGATTATAAAGATGGTTGGGTGAATTTAAATCCTATGAAATCATATTATGCTGATGATAAAAATGGAGTAGATGATAGAATTTTGGTTTCAGATATTCCATTATTATGGAAAAATAAGATAATAGAATATGATATAAATACAGAAGTAAATGAAGAAGAAATGATTCAACATAGATTACATGCTATATTAAGTATGATGTATTATGACGAGAGATACACACCATATATTGATAAAGAGGTTGAGGAAAAAGTTTTACAAAAATATCTAAAAAACTATAAAAAATACGATTTATTTTAAAAAAAAGTGATTTTGGTTAAAATTATATATATATATATGTATAAAGGGTTATAAATGAATAAGCTACAAACTATACTTTCATTAGTAGATGAATATATTACTGAAAAACATTCTAAGAAAACTTGGGAAGCTGGTAAAGATTGGGTCCAATACGCTGGTCCCTATTTTACTTCAGATGAATATATTAGGTCAATAAAATCACTTTTAAATGAATGGTTAGTATTAGGTGAAGATGCTATAAAGTTTGAAAATAAGTTTTCAAAGTTTTTTGGTAAGAAACATGGTATATTGACTAATAGTGGTTCAAGTTCTAATTTACTTATGATGTTAGCTATGACATCAAAGAAGTTACATAACTTCCCAAAAGGAACAAAGGTAATAACACCTATAGCTGGATTTCCTACTACATTAAATCCTATATATCAAGTCGGTTTTGAACCAGTATTTGTTGATATTAATTTAGATACTCTTAATTTAGATGTATCACAAGTTGAACAAGCTGTTAAAGATAGTGGTGCTAAAATAATCACATTCGCTCATGTACTTGGTAATCCACCTAATATGGATGAGTTGATGACTATTGTTGAAAAGTATAATTTGATATTTCTTGAAGATTGTT
>CEUI01060099.1_pt1 | contig 11783 bp, 12 predicted proteins | sample 531411 | NCBI WGS metagenome assembly CEUI01 (sample SAMEA2622841, study PRJEB7988) | marine metagenome | isolation source: saline water (ENVO:00002010), including
GTAATTTCGGACCTCAATTTTTTTCTAGGCACAGCAATCTCAAGTCTTAACAAATTCACGATGCCTACTAATATAAAATCAATTCGACTTAACAAACCTTCAAATGTTCATCTCATTCGCAGATTTAGCAAAGATGAAAGGCGTTAGTAGATCTGCGGTTTCACAAAAAAAGAGGGCTGGTATTTTAAACGGAGCAATTGTTAATGTCAATGGAAAAGATGTACTTAACAAAGACGAAGCTTTGAGGTTATGGGAGACGAATATGGTTCCTCATCTGTCTAACTTGACGAAAGTAGAAGGTGATAACCGTAAAACGACCAATACAGAGGAGATCCCTGATTTCAATACGAGTAGAAGTAAGCGTGAGGCGATGATGGCAAGGTTGGCAGAAATTGATGTTGAAGAACGAGAGAAAGTATTAGTTTCAGCAGCAGAAGTTAAAACTTCATGGGCGCAGATTATTTCTTTAGCAAGAACAAAAGTGTTAGGTATCCCGTCAAAAGCAAAACAACGAATACCTGATTTAGATACAAGTGCCATGACTTGTTTAGAAGATATTGTCAGAGAGTCTTTAGAAGATCTTGCATCTTCTGAGTTGGAGAAAGTATGACGAGTATTGCTGATCTTGAAAATTTAGCTTTAGAAGCTTTTCGACCTCCTGAAAAATTAACTCTTAGTGAGTGGGCTGATCGTAATGCTTTTCTAAGTGCTGAATCTTCTGCTGAAGGTGGTAGATGGAGGACGCTCCCTTATCAGAAGGGAATCATGGATGCAATTACCGACCCGTCAATTGAACAGGTCACAGTAATGAAATCTGCGCGTGTTGGATATACAAAGATTTTGAATCATCTGATCGCGTATCACATCCATCAGGACCCTTGTCCCATCATGCTTTGTCAACCTACTTTGGATGACTGCCAATCTTACAGTAAGGATGAGATCGCGCCGATGCTTAGGGATACTCCTTGTTTACAAGGGTTAGTAAGCAACCCAAAAGCAAAAGATGGAGACAACACCCTGTTAAAGAAAAACTTCCCTGGAGGGACGCTTCAGTTAGTCGGATCGAACTCAGCCAGAGGCTTCCGAATGGTTTCTAGGCGAGTGGTCCTATTCGACGAAACGGATGGTTATCCTCCTTCTGCTGGTACTGAAGGAGATCAAATTAAGCTCGGTATTCGTAGAACAGAGTATTATTGGAATAGGAAAATCGTTGCAGGTAGCACTCCCACTGTTGAAGACTTCAGCAGAATCGAACGACTTTTCAAAGACACTAATCAGCAGAGATATTTTGTCCCTTGTCCAGAATGTAATCATTTCCAATATCTGAAATGGGACAACATGAAATGGATCGACAATGATCCTAAAACTGCGTCTTATGCGTGTGAATCCTGCGGCGTTTTAATTCCTCACAGTAAAAAACGATGGATGGTAGAACGTGGCGAATGGAGATCGACTGCGGAGGGCAAAGCTAAACACGTTGGCTTTCACATTTGGGCTGCTTACAGTTACAGCCCTAATGCAACTTGGGCAAATCTGGTGGAAGAATGGCTTGCGTCAAAAGATAATCCAGAACAACTCCGTACCTACATCAACACAGTGCTTGGGGAAGTATGGCAAGACGAATATGAATCAAAGATCGGAGCAAGTGCCTTAATGGATCGTGCTGCTGAGGCAACATATAAACAAGGAGTCCCACCAAGAGAAGCATTAATTTTATTAGCAGGTGTTGATACGCAAGATGATCGACTTTCTTTATCTGTTTGGGGTTTAGGTCGTAATGAAGAAATGTTTCTAATAGATCGCATCAAAATTTATGGTGCTCCGTCTCGTGCAGATGTCTGGGCTCAGTTAGATGAGGTCATTTCTTCTCCTTACAAAAACGAAGATGGATTAGAAATGAAAATTGAAGTTACGGCGATTGACACAGGTGGTCATTTCACTGATGAAGTTTATAAATACGCAAAAGATCGAATGAATATGGGTGTGATTGCAATTAAGGGTATTGCAAGGCTTAAAAATGACTTATTTCTTAGTAAACCAAACAAAATTGAAACTAATTCCATAGGAAGAACACTTAGAAAAAGTGTTTTATTGTTCTCTGTTGCTGTTAATAAGATCAAAACTCATCTTCATCGAAGACTAAAAGAGGCAGAACCAGGTATGGGATATTTACATTTTTACCCAACTATTACAAATGATTACTTTGAAGAATTAACAGCAGAACGAGAAGTAAGAAAGGTTAAAAACGGTTATCAAGCTGAACGAGTATGGATGAAAAAGAGTGGTGTAAGGAATGAAGCATTAGACGAAATGGTGTACGCATACGCTAGTTTGCAGCGTCTTTATCAGATTTATGATCGTAGAACTATATGGAAACAACTCGAAAATAGGCGTGATAATGCCTTAAAAAAGGCAGGAAAAGATGATTTAATGCAAAATAAACCAGTAGAATCACCATATAGACCACCTCAGCGTCAAATTAAAAAAACTAACACTTCTTTCGTGAGTAACTGGTGACTAATCCAACCATTCTTGTTCCAGATTTGATCTATCCCGCAGATACGATCATTTTTGATGTCCCTGCTTTTACTGATCCTATTGGCGATCCAGTTGATAACACTAATTATGCGTTGAACTGGTACGCAAGAACCAATACATCTAATGAAGGCGCAACCATTACAGGTGCTGATGAAGGAAGAGGATGGAGAGTTACCGTTCCTTCTTCTACAACTACAACATTTGATGTTGGCACTTGGACATGGCAAGCATTAGCTACCTACGGTTCAGTTAGATACACAGCAGGTCGTGGTCAGTTCACTGTTAAAGCTTCTGCTTATTACATCGGCACTCCTGGTGCTTTTGATGATAGATCTCGCGCAGAAATTGATCTCGGACATGTAGAAACTGCTATTCGCACCTTGTCAGAAGGTGGAATGGTTCAGGAATATACGATTGGAGGAAGAAGCCTTAAGCGATACAAGATGAGTGAATTACTTCAATTAAAAGCAGAGCTGGAAAACGAGATCAACATGGAAAGAAGGAAAGAAAAAATGCGTCAGGGTCTTGGTAATCCTGGTCTTGCAAAAGTGAGGTTCGTTTAATGGCTATTTTCGGCTTTGGATGGGTTAATTCCCTTAAAAAAGAGTTATTTGACGCTAAAAAGCGTAATTCCAACTTAAAAAGAGCTTATGCAGCAGCTCAAAATAACCGTCTGACCTCCGATTGGGTTAGACCTTCAACGTCTGCTGATAGTGAGGTAAAAAATAGTCTTAAAACTGTTCGTAATTCTGCTCGTCAGCTTGTCAGAGACAGTGATTTCGCTAAAGCTGCTTTAAGGGCTGTTAGGAATAATGTTGTCGGAACTGGCATCAAAAGTCAAGCTCAAGTACGCATGAAACGTGGTGATCGTTTCGCTGAAGACGTTAATGAAAAGATCGAAAGAGCATGGAATCGTTGGGGCAATGCAAAGCGTTGTCATGTAGGAGGAAAACTTTCTTGGGCTGATATTCAAGGTTTAAGCATTACCTCAATGCTTGAGTCAGGTGAAGTTTTTGTCCGTTTGATTAAGCAACCTTTTGGTGATAGCAAAGTCCCTTTAGGTCTTGAAGTTATTGAATCTGATCTTCTTGATGATGGGTATAACACCATCCTGAAGAATGGGAATCAGGTCAAAATGGGTGTCGAAATTAATAAGTGGGATCGTCCCGTTGCTTATCATTTCTGGGATTATCATCCTGGTGATTATCAATTCTCGTCTACTCCAAAAGAGCTAAAGAAAAGGATCAGAGTCCCTGCTGATGACATCATTCATCTTTATACGATTGAGCGTCCAGGTCAGACACGAGGCATGAGCGCATTTGCTACGGCAATTATGCGTTTGCGTAACTTAAGTGGATACGAAGAATCTGAAATTGTCGCTGCTCGTGCAACAGCCTCAATGATGGGTTTCGTCAAAACACCAGATCAAGATATGTTTGAAGATGGCACTGTTTCGCAAGATGCTGTTCTTGACTTTTCTCCTGGTTCTATCAGGCGATTGGCTCCTGGTGAAGAATTACAATTCTTCTCCCCTAATAGACCTGACGACTCATTTACACCTTTTGTTCAGCAAATGCTTCGCGCAGTAGCTGCTGGTGTTGGTTGTTCTTATACGCAAGTTAGTTCTGATTTCAGTCAGTCAAATTACAGTTCTTCTCGTCTTGAAATTCTTGAAACCAGATCACATTATCGAACACTTCAGCAGTATTTAATCGAAACACTTTGCCAAGAGGTCTATAACAAATGGCTTCAAATGGCTGTTATGTCTGGAGCGTTGGAATTAGCTGGATACGAAACAGAACCTGAGCGATATGAAGATTGCAAATGGATTCCTCCTGCTGCTCAGTTTGTTGATCCACAAAAAGAAGCTGCTGCCTATAAATCTCTAATTCGTAGTGGTGTAATGACTCTTTCTCAGGTTATTGCTTTACATGGTGGAGATTTTGATGAACAAATGCGTCAACGTCAGCATGAGATTGATGTAGCAAAAGAGTTAGGAATTGTTTTAGATACAGATCCTTCTCAAGTCTCAGATCAGGGTAGTTTTCAGACAAAAGAATCAAAGACTGAAAAAACTTCTAAGCAAAAAAGTGTATCTAAGCAGGAAGAACTAGACTAAGATCTAAATTATTTAGTCAAACTATGCGAGGCAAACAATCCTCGAAGCGAAAGGCTTATAAAGATAAGCCTAAAGGCTTCGTGGCATCACGAGCGTCTGCGGTTGCTGAACCTCCTGCGGAAGTCGTTGAAGAGACAACAACTTCTGTTGTTGAAGAAGAGCGTGATTTGACAACTGAAGTTCACAAAAGAGCTCATCTTACTGAATTTGTCAGAACAAAAGATGAAGATCGTGTCATTGAATTTCCTTTCGCTAGTGAAGAACCAGTCGAGCGAATGTATGGAAATGAAGTTCTAGAGATAAGTGAAAGAGCAATGGATATGTCCCGATTAAATACTGGGGCTCCATTACTTTTTCAACATGATGCGGATAAAATAGTAGGAGTCGTGGAACGTGCCTATATCAAAGGCAAACGTGGCTTCGCTCGTGTTCGACTTGCTAATAACGAGCTTGGACGCGAGATGCAAGAGCTGATTTCGGATAAGATTATTCGAAATGTAAGCTTCGGCTACAAAATCAATGAACTAGAGGCCGACAAGTCTACAAACCCTGTGACTTATCGTGCAACTGACTTCCAACCTTTTGAGATCAGCTTGGTTACAGTGCCAGCAGATTTCAAAAATGTTGGCATTGGTCGCGCTCTCTCTAATAATGAGAGTGTGGAAACGGCCTCAGCCGTTCAAAGTAAACCTGTTAGAGAAACCCAAATGGAACCTAACCTCGAAAAAGAGGCTGCTATACGCGCTGAGGCTAAAAAAGCCCAACGTAAGGAAGTTGCTGAAATGATTGCTCTTGGGCAACGCACTAAAAATGTTGAGTTAGCTCAAGAGTTCATAGGAAATTCTCGTAGCCTTGAAGAGCTTCGCACTGCGTTGCTTGAAAAGATGGGTGTAGAGGAAAAGCCAATTAATCCACAGGATGCTGAAATTGGTTTAACAGAAAAAGAGACTCGTAATTTCTCTTTCCTCAGAGCACTTAAAGCTCTTGCACATCCAAACGATAAAGAAGCACAAAGAGCTGCTGCTTTTGAATTTGAGGTTAGTGAAGCTGCTCAAGCAAAAACAGGAAAAGAAGCTCGTGGTCTTTTGATCCCTGCTGATGTTCTTGGTTATGGCAGAAGAGACTTAACAGTTGGCACTGCAAATCAAGGTGGTGACTTAGTAGCAACAGATCTTCTAAGTGCTTCATTCATTGATCTGCTTCGCAAAGCTCTTGTTTTGCAATCAGCAGGTGCAAATGTATTAACTGGTCTTCAAGGAATGGTTGCTATTCCTAGACAGTCTGGTGGAGCAACTACTTATCACGTTGCTGAGAACTCAAACATCACTGAGTCTCAACTAACAGTTGACCAAGTAAGTCTTCAGCCAAGAACAATCGGTGCTTTAACTGATTATTCTCGTCGTCTTTTACTTCAATCTTCTATTGATGTAGAAAATCTTGTAAGACAAGACTTGGCACAACAGATTGCTATTGAAATTGAAAATCAGGCAATCAACGGCGTAGGAACAGAGAGCAAGCCTCTTGGAATCCTTAACGTAACTGGTATCAACACTGAGTCTGGTGTTGCTGCTTTCTCTGACTTTGTAAACGCTGAAGCTGCTCTAGGAACAGATAACGCATTACAAGGAAATCTTGGTTATTTGATGAACTCTGCTCTTCGTGGAACTCTCAAAACAACTGAGAAGGCATCTGGCACAAATGGCATCTTCGTTTATGAAGGTGATAACACCATTAACGGATACTCTGCTTACGTTTCCAACTCAATGCCTGATAGCACTGCTATTTTTGCGAATTTCAGTGATGTAATGATTGGTCTTTGGAGTGGATTAGACATCATGGTTGATCCATACACAGGATCTGCTGCTGGTACTGTCCGTGTTGTAGCGATGCAGGATTACGACGTAGCAGTTCGTCATCCAGAGAGCATCTGTAAGCTTTCTTAAGTAACTAGGAGTCTCTTATGCGTATTGAAATGCTCAAATCAACAATTGTTGATCTTCAAACAGTTAGTAAAGGTGATTTTGTCGATACATCTGACAGAACTGCGACCTTATTAATCGGAATGGGTAAAGCAAAAGAGGCTCCTGTGCTTCAGAATGTGGTTATAACGTCTGAACCTGATGTCAAAAAGACATCGGTGAAGAAGAAAACAACTCCAAAGAAACCTAAAGCCAATGGCAATTCTCAACCTGGGGTCTAAGACAACTCACGTTGCACTTAGAGCCAACTCATTAGGCAATAGCACCGCTACAGGCTCTGCTGTTGACCTCGTTGCCTACGAAGGCGACATGATCGTATTTCTTGATGCTTCTGCTGGAGGATCTGGAATTACTTATGCAGTCAAATTGACTGAGTGTGATACATCTGGTGGTACTTACGCTGATGTATCTGGTGGCGGGTTCACTACTTCTAGTGCTAACACCGCAACTGCTCAGAAAATGACTCTGAACACTAACGACCTTAAGCGTTACGTCAAATGCGTCGTAACTGTCGCAGGTGGTACAGGAACTGGATACGTTTCTGTTAATGCGTTCGCTTCTGAGAAGTACGGAGCGTAATTAAATGGCGTTTGTCGAGACTCCCAATGCTTTCCTCGCTGATTTTGGCAAGACCTGTCAAATTGGTGGTGGTTCAACATTTAAAGGGATTCTCGAATCGCCAGCAGATGTCATCGCGGGAGGTGTTGCAGTTACAAGGGAGTATTTGCTAACAGCAAAAACTTCTGATGTTTCTTCTGCCCCTCGCGGCACTGCGATTACTGTTGATTCTGTTAATTACACAGTTCGGGAAAATTTGCCTGTAGATGATGCAACTTTTTCTGAATTATTACTTAGTAAGGTGTAATGGCTGACACAAAAAGAGAACTTATCCTTGCAAGATTAAAAACAAATTTAGATGCAATTTCTGGTGCAACTGTTTATCGAAGTCGTGTAGAACCTTTGGCTCGTGGAGAAGTACCAGCAATTATTATTGAACCAGTAAGCGATCAACCTTCAAGTACAAACTTTTACGACAAGTTGGATTGGACAATGAGAGTAAGAATCTCAACAATTGTTCGTGCAGCATTACCTGATGACGTTTCAGATACTTATACACAGGACGTACATTTAAAATTAATGGCAGATCAAACGGTAAATAGTAATGCTCTTGATTTGACTCCTGATCGTACAGATTTCAGTCTTATTGAAGCAGATCTACCTCTCGGTATTATTAGTCAGGACTTCTTAGTTCGGTATCGAACAAGTAGAACAGATTTAACTTCTGCATAGATCATGGCTAAAATCAAAAAAGATGTTCCTAATCCTGGTGCTGGTGGAACCTATGTGTTCGACCCTAAAACTGGGAAGACTACATTAATACCAGAAACCGACACCCCAACTGACAATGGCTCTAACACGGAAGACCTATCTCCTAGCGAAGATTGAGTCTAGTTACAACAGCGATCCTTCTCCTGTAGGAGGAAGTAATGCAATTCAAGTAGGAAACATAGAACTGACTCCTATTGAATCTGACAATTTTGAAACTCCTACGTTGCAAGGTTTTCTTGGCAATAGCACAAGAGGAACTTTGGTCGCTAACAAACGTGTTGGAGTTAGTTTTGAAGCAGAATTAGCAGGATCTGGAGCCGCAGGTACTGCAAGTGCTCTTTCTCCACTGCTTAAAAGTTGTGGCTTATCTGAAACAGTTGTTAGTTCAACTTCTGTTACTTATGCTCCTGTCTCAGCATCGTTCAGCTCATGCACGATCTATTGCTTTTATGACAACACAAGGCACAAAATCACAGGAGCAAGAGGAACGGTTACGTTCAATTTGACTTCAGGATCAGGCGCAACAGCTTCATTCCAGCTTATTGGTAATTATGTCGCTCCAGATGCAACAGCAATGTCAGGGACGTTTACAGTCGCAAATCAGGCTGCTGCGTTAGAGGTTAATGACACAAACATTACAACTGCAACATTCCACGGTGCTACTTCTCAGCGTATTGAGTCGTTTGAACTAAGCCTAAACAACACTGTTGGCTATAAAGAAACGATGTCTAGCCAAGAAGTTTTAATTACAGATCGTAACGCTGGCGGTACTGCTGTAGTTGAAGCTCCTGCTACTGGTACGACTGATTATTTTGCTAAAGTAGTTGCTGTCGCGACTGGAAATACCAGCATTGTTTTAGGTGCTAGTGCGGGCAATATTGTCACACTAAATGTTCCTCAAACAGACATAACTGGTGTGACCTACGGAGATACCGCAGGTGTTCGGTCATTGAGTATTCCATACTTGGCACTTCCCACAACAGCAGGTAATAATGAGGTCTCAATAGTCTTCACTTAACTGCATGGCTTTCACTCTAAAAAAGACTAATTCTGTTAAATGGCCTGTTTCTGTTCAAAAAGCTACTGATGGTGGCAAATTTAAGAAACATACATTTACAGCAATTTTCAAAGAGTTAGGCAGGGATGAATTTAACAAGTTAGTAGAAGAAGGAGATGAAGCATTAGGAGATGCGATCTTATTGGGATGGGAAGGAATAAACGGGGAAGATGGAGAAGATCTTCCCTTTAATAAAACAAATAAAAAAGCATTACTTGATGATTTCACTGTGATGAAATCAGTGATTGAAGCGTATGGAAAATTGGTAACAGGAGGTGCTGAAAAAAACTAAAAGAGGCTGCTGAACATTGGGCTGACGGTGGTGTTGTAGATGAAGGCTTAGAAGCATTAGAAGCATTTGGTGCAACACCAGAACAGTTAGCAGCAGCCAAGGCAAGAAGTAAGCCTGTTGATTTTGAGGTATGGGAAGAGAATTGGGAAACCGTGTTGATGTTTATTCGTTTATCGACGCAATGGAATGTAAGTATGAGTGGATTAACAGGATTAAATTATTCATCTCTTCCATATCTCTGTAAACTATATGAAGTAAAGGATGAACGTCTTCTTTTTGAAGGCATACAGATCATGGAAATGGCTGCTTTATCCTGTTTGCATAAGAAGAAGTAATGGCTGGTTCTGCTACAACTGAATTAATTGTCAAGCTAACGACACCAGGAGCAGAAAAACTACCTGGTTTAGGTCGTGCTTTTAGTCAGTTTGGAAGAGATGTTAATAAAGCAGGTCTAAATGTTAAACAACTTTCTGCTGAACTCAAGCAACAGGAATCGACCAATCTTAAAAGTATTAATAATACAAAAGCTTTAGCAAATTCTTGGAAGGAATTGGCTGCAAGTGTTGAGTTTGGAAGTAAAGAATTTAAAGAGGCAACAGCAGAAGCAAAGAGATTAAATGCTGAATTGCAAAAGATGCAAGGAGGGACTAAAAAGGCAGGTGGCCTTGGCCGCATGGCTAGAACTGCTGGTGCAATAGCTGGTGCTGGAGTATTTGGTGGTCCTGAAGGCGCAATTGGTGCTGCAATTGGTGGATTCATGCCAGGTGGAGGTCCAATTAGTGCAGCCGTAGGTGGTGCTATTGGTGCTCAAGTAGGTATGGTTCGTCAGGCTATCGGTTCGACTGCTGAATATAGTGCTGCGCTTGCAAGACAGAGAAAGGCCTTAAGACTTGTTATTGGTGATATTCAAAAATACAATCAAGCTCAAGAATTTCTAACTGAAACCAGCAATGAACTTGCTATTCCACAGGATGTCATAACGAGACAATTTACTGCTCTTACAGCTTCAGTAACGGGAGCAGGAATGAGTGTTTCGGATGCTGAAAAGGTATTTGAATCTATTGCTTCTGGTATTAGAGGAACTGGTGGAAGTTTAGAAGATATGAAGGCTGCAATGGTTGCAACTTCTCAGGTATTTAGTAAAGGAAAAGTATCAGCAGAAGAACTTCGTCAACAACTTGGTGAAAGATTGCCTGGTGCATTTACGATCTTTGCTGAGTCGATGGGTAAGACTCCTGCTGAATTAGATAAAGCTTTAGAACAAGGACAAGTGACGTTGGATGACTTTATGAAATTCTCCGAAACTTTGTTTAAGAAATATGGAGAAAATGCCAAGTTACTAGCTTCAGGACCAGAAGCAGCAGGAGATAGGTTGGCAACTGCTATGAGTAGTTTAAAGGATAATATTGGAGTTCTTTTAACTCCTATTGGAGCATCTTTTCAAGATACTTTCACAGGAATTATCAAGCAAATTGATGGAGCTGCTGAAGCATTAAGAAAGTTTTTAAAACTTGGAGATGAGAATTTACAAGGAAGAATTGATATGTTATCCGTCAAGTTAGAAGACGAAAGGAAAAGAACAGAAGAGTTGCGTAATGCTATTGAGTCTGCTCCGACTTCTAGCAGTGGTTTTAATATGTCCACAAAAGGAACATATGAAAATATGCTTGATGCTAATTTGAAAAATATTAAAATTTTAGAAGATGAAATTAATTTGTTAAAAATAAAGAAAGATCAATTAAATCGAGTAACAACAGAACAAGATAAATTAGGGAAAAAAGGTGAAACTGTTTATGAAGGTCTTACTGCTGGAGTGACTAAATATTTAACAGGAATTAAGTCATTAGGAGAAGATATTGGAGACGCAGTTAGCAATGCGTTTAAAGGAATGGAAGATGCAATTGTTAGTTTTGTCACTACAGGTAAAGCATCATTTAAAGACTTTGCAAGATCAATACTTGCTGATATGGCAAGAATTTATGCTCGTCAGTTGATGTTAAAAATATTTAGTAGCTTTATGCCTGCTGCCCCTGCTGCTGATGCTGATGTGACTTCTGCTCTTACTTCCCCTGGGATGGGAGGAGCTTTAGATATAGAAGCTGGAAGGATAAGAAATGCTTTAGGAAATGTTTACGGAAAGAATGGCATTGTTCCTTTTGCTAAAGGTGGTGTCGTTTCTCAACCTACAATCTTCCCTTATGCCAAAGGTGGTATAGGTCTTATGGGTGAAGCAGGACCAGAAGCAATCATGCCTCTTAAACGTGGTTCTGATGGTCGTCTAGGCGTTGAAGCAAAGTACAGAGGTGGTAGTGGTACGACTGTTAATTACACAGGACCGACATTGAATTTCAATGGTGATGAATATGTCCCACGTTCTGCTGTTGGTGAAATCATTGCAACTGCTACATCTCAAGGTGCTAAGGCTGGAGAAAATAGAACTTTATCTACACTAAGAAATAGTAGAAGTGC
>CEUI01063543.1_pt1 | contig 11766 bp, 14 predicted proteins | sample 531411 | NCBI WGS metagenome assembly CEUI01 (sample SAMEA2622841, study PRJEB7988) | marine metagenome | isolation source: saline water (ENVO:00002010), including
TAAAAGCACAACTAGAAGGAAAAGAAGATAATGGAAGATACACTGAAAACAGTATCAGTAGGAATGGGAGGATCGCTAGCTAGTTGGCTTGAGATAGCTCCTCCTCTTTTCAGTGCACTAGCAGCTATAGCTACGTTGATATACATGGCTATAAAGATATACAAAGAGTTATAATAAAAGAAGAGGGCGTATGCCAAAACAAGATACAGGGGTTGTGAAGAGAGTAATAGTAACACCTGATAAACACTTCCCCTTGCACGACCAGAAAGCTATCAACTGCTTGAAAAAAACGATAGAGATTGTAAAACCAGATTCTTATGTTGATCTGGGAGATGTAGGAGAGTGGGAAGCATTCTCTGCTTGGAAGTTTAAAAGAAAGAAAGCACCTCCATTAGAGTATCTTATTGATGACTTTAATAGGGATGTCAGAGATGTGAATAAAGGGATGGATCAAATAGATGAGTCCCTTGATAAGGCAGGATGTAAAGATAAATATATAACGGAGGGTAATCATGATAATTGGCTTAATTACGCTGTTGAAAAGTATCCTTACATCCCACAATATAAATTCGCCAGTGCTGTTGACCTCGAAGGTAGAGGTTATAAGTACTACCAGTTCGGAAAGCACCTCAAAATGGGGAAGCTTTATTTCTACCATGGGCATCAATATGGTGGGCAATATCATACTGCTAATCACATCAGAAAGATGGGTTGCAATGTAATGTATGGGCACTGGCATGATTTACAGCATATGACAGCTACTCATGTTGATGGACCTAAAGCGGCATGGAGTATCGGATGCTTAAAAGATATGGGACCAGGATCTAATGAATGGTTGCATAACAGAGCAATAAACTGGGCACATGCATTTGCAATAGTAGATTTCTTTAGAGGTGGACTATTTACAGTGCATGTAATACAGATAATAAATGGAAAAACCTCATTATGGGGTGAATTAATAGATGGAAGAAAATAATGGATCCAATTCAATTTTTAGAGCAGTTTGGCATTCCTTTAACGGTTTCAGCCGCATTTGGATACTTTATATGGAAGCAAAATAAGTTCATACAAGATGAGCTCATGGAAGAGCTAGATGAGAGATTTAAACGATTAGAGGGCATTACTATAAAGCTAATAGACCAAATAAAGAGCACACAGCTAGATTTTCAGGCACTTAAGGGTTATGTGGAGGGTATAGAGCATATACTAAAAAAGCTCTTTAAAAGGGAATATAGGGACAAATAATGAATAAAGAGCTAAAAGAAAGACTGAAAAAAGCAAATGTTAGTTATTTCAAAATGCCTGGCTATGTACCTATAGAAAGACCATTTACTCTTGGTAATATGATATTTAGCAATAAAAGAACATTAGATGAATATGGAGGCGATGCAGAAATACTGGAAGAAGAAATCCCTCATGTTGCTCAATATAGAGAATTAGGAATATTAAATTTTTTAGGAAAATATTTAGGCGAAATGATTGAACATAAAGGTCAAAAGGATATGTATACCACTTTAGGAACGCTTGAATCTTTTCATCAGATGGATAAAGATGAGAAAAAGAAATTATTAAGTAAAGTTTTAGGGCCTGAGCGTGTATTGGGACCAGCCGCAATTACTAAAACAGAAAGATCCCTAACAAAAGGAATAGGTCCTTATGAGGATCATATGAAAAATGTAGACTATTGGCTAACAGATGAGTATGATGTACTAAATACTAGAGGGGATTTTAAATAATATGCTACAGGGTGTATTAATAAAGAAAGCGGTAGAGCTAATAGCAAAGCAATTCAAGCTTGATAAGATATTATCATATGTAGAAGATGACAATGAATTAGATTTGAAAGTCAATCAAATAGAAAAAAGATTGAATTTAGTAGAGAAAATGGCACATCCAAAGAGGGACTTTGTGGTGTGTAATAATTGTAAATGTAAGGTTGATGAATGTCAGGAGGACTCTTTGAGCTGTTGATAATTTTTTTCATCGTGGGCTATATTGATTCAGGTGGACCAGGTGAGAAATATTATTCATGTCCTGACTATTGTAAAGTAGATCATAAACATAAAAAGGAGATTGTATGCCAAAAGGAGGAGGAGGTCCAGGACCTCCAGTAACACCCCCAAGTACACCTTTAGTCAAACCATCTTCTAAGAGTAGAAGGCGAAAAAGAAAAGGTATAAAGACTAAACGCTCTCAAACTGGGATTAGTACAAGGCAATTAGCTCTAGATGCTATTGATAGGGCCTTGCTAGGGAATCCTAGGAACAGAAAAGCATTAAGAGAAATAGGTATTGCTATAGATCCTAAAAAGCAAGGAGAACCTTATGATCCTTATGATGATCTTACAAATGGATGGGCAACAGGCTCTATGGAAATGCCTGGTGGATCTTCTGTATATCAAAGAAAGCGTATAGATGGTCCTGCTGTATCTAATGTAGGTCAATCTCCAGAAGGAGAACAAGTAGAACCAGGCAATCCTGGTTACGATTTACCTGTTAATACAGATCCTCAGCCCTTTGATCCTCCTCAAGAACAAATGCAAATGGATCCTAATTGGAAATGGAATACAGGTCCCGATTTTGATTGGAGTTCAGCAGATGATTATAAGCAGCAACAAACAAATGAAGAAGCACAAGGAGATTCTAATTTCAATGTAAGCAATACTCAGATGGGACAAGGAAAAGCTGTAGGCTCTGTTACTGATTTAGGGAAAGGCCATTCATCTTCAAAATCAAAAGATTCTATTGATTCTAAAGATCAGATTAGAAAGATTAAAGGAGATCAAAAGAAACCTAAAAAGACTAAAGTAAAAGGAAAAAAAGTAAAAGGAAAATCTATCAAAGGTTCAAAAAAGAAGTCTTTTAAAAAACAAAGTACTACTACTAAACCTAGAATAAAAGATGAAGTATATACTCCTTTTCATTTAGGAATAAATAATGTTCAAAAAGCTTTAAAATTAAGAACTATAGACAAAAACGATATATTAGAAAATAGAGGATAATATGAATTTAATAGAAAAGTTAATATCAGATAATAAAGAAACAATCATTAATAGTATATTTGATGAAGAATTAAAAGGAAAGGTATGTAAGGCTATCAATGACAATGTTGACATTCCGTTTATAGGAGAGTCGACAGAGGCAAAGATCATTGATGCATTATACAGTTCTGTTGAAGATGTTGTTAAAGAAACAATACTACAAAAACTATAATGAATACATTTAAGTTTACTTGGGAAATAAATCATACTCCTTGCTTTAAGTTTTATTCGTCTTATTGCGTAGAATATACTAAACCTATATATAAATATGAAGAATAAAAAAGCATTTAAATTAAATGGAGCCATAAAAGGGTTGAATATGTCTGCTGATGCTAGAGATTTAGAGCCTAATGAAGCTGCATTTTTAGATGATATGTCTCTTTCTAAGAAAGGGAAGATAACTACTAGACCTGATACTTATGCTACTGATAATACTACAATAAAAAAATCAACAACATCTTCAAGTGGTGATGGTAATATTTATATAGACCAAATTTGGGAAACTGGTACTCATGTTACAGATGAAATGGATCTTGTTATAAATGGAGATTGGTCTTTTTGTGGTAAGGGGTTGTATAAATTTGGTGATAGAATTATGGGTACTGCCCATGCAGATAAAAAGATAGACCAGCCTCTTTATGGTAATATTGCAATAGGAGGAAATGTTAGCACTAATAATGCTAATACTGTTTTAGATGGTCCGAATGTAAAAGTAGAATCTTCAAGTATAGCTGCTGAGAATGAATTTGTTCTACTTAGGACTATGGATTCTATGGTCCATGGTGGAGTACTAAATACTTTATGGGTTGCTCCTATGAAAGGCGGGGCAATAGATGAATCTGGTAAATCGCAACATACACATAGTCCTGCTGGAACATCAATAGGTAGTGGTGGTATACATAGTTCTATACCGCTAGGAAGTGGTGCAGTAAGGCCTGTAAGAACTTTATCTCTTATGGGGATGACTTGGAATAGTGGCGAATGGCGAAACTCAACTACAGTAATACATCATGCCTATGCAAGTGGTAACTCTGACAATAACAATACCACTGCACAATATAATTTTGGATTAACATATGGGCACACTAGTCATGGGGGTGCACAGACTGGGCATGGAGTAAATTATGCATACTTCTTAACTGAAACAGTGGCATTAGGTGCAACACCAGCTGGCGTAAGTGCTGCTGGGACATCAAATACTGAAGACCCTGATGCTATATATACATATAATCCTATCAATTCAGATGGAAATACTACATTAGGTGGAGCTAAACAACTTTTTACTGAAGCTGATGTTTATAGTAATAATGATAAACAGTGGGATCTTTCTAATGTAAAAGCTTTGCATTTTAGAAGAAATGGATCGGTAGGTGCCTCTGGTCTTACTATATATTGGAATTTGAAATATAATTTTCAATCTACATATGCTCCTGATATGACAGGATTAGATATTATATTAGACATGGAAATAGACAGCGATTTTGACTTTACAAGTATGGTTGTATTTCAAGATAGCGATGCTGATAATATTTGGTTCTCTTATAATTCTACCGAATCTAGATATTGGCTAATATCAAGAGAGGAATGTATAGATTTAGGTATTTTAGGAGGAAGGAATAGAATTAGAATACCATGGGATGCATATTCTACACAAACTACAGGATATAATTCTGGTTCTGTAAGAGGTATTGCTTTAGCATTTATAGGTAGTAGTGGAACTAATACTGGATGCAATATGATGAAACTTTATGAGTTTTCTTTTAATGCTAGTGAGGGTGTTAGTTCATGGCGAGGAGATAAGTATATATTTTCTTCAACCAAAGTACATGGGAAAGAGGCTATTGAATCTATGCCTAACATGCTAACAGGAGGATCTGTTACTGATGGAGTTGTTGATGGAAGCTCTTTTGATGCCTTAAAACTTCAAGTTAGAAAGCCTGCAGATGGGACTATGCATAAACTTTATTGGCAAAGAGCAGATTTATTTGGATCAGGATCTGGAGCTAGATACTTACTTGCTATATCTGCTAATAATTTTGATGATGGAAGTGGTACAAATAAAACTGGAGTCTTAAAACCTTCAGGTGAATGGGATGGCCAGGGTAATGGTGATGCAAGTTTTACTGAAAAACAAGACGATTTAAGTGGTAATGCAGATGTTGCTATTTTACAATATCAAGAAAGACCATCGGTTTCGACTTGGACATTTGAAACAGGATATCCTATAAATACTAAAAATGTAATATATGCATGGAAAACAGCGGCAGTTGTTGGAAGGCAGGTGTATATAGGAAACTGTGCAAAACTCCACACTAACGCTAATTTAACTACTTCTGCAGATGTTACTGATCCTAATAGTGATGCCGCTGGAACTAAGCTTGGAGAAGTTATATCTTGGAGGACAAGTGGATATACTGGTACAAGTGATGTTTCATATACTTTGAAAATTACTGGAGGAACTGCAGGCAGTGGATTTACATATCAAGTTAAGAAAAATAGTGATGATTATGGAGATACCGTAACATCAGAGAATGCAACTAATATAACTGAACCTTCAAGTGGGTGGAGAGATATAGGAGAAGGTATACAAGTTGCAATAGCTGGGGATTATGGTGCTAGCTCTTCAGGTCATAATGCTACACCTACTTATAGTGTAACCGATTTAAATAATGCAGAATCAAAGATATCAATTACTTTTGAAAAAGATTTAATATTAAAAGGTCAACCAGGAAATAAGGCAGGGTTTGCTGATGCTGCTTATATAGATTTAGAGTTAGGTTCTGATCAAATAAATGTGATGAGGGCTGTTGGAGATAGATTATTTGTATTTACCACTGATAAATTGCAAATATTGCATGTAGCACAAGACTCTGAGTTTATTGAAGCTCAATTTGAAGGATATGGTATATTAGCTCCTAGACAAGTTACAAAAGTAAGAGAAGGATGTGCCTTTGTAAATTCTACTGGAGTATATTATTTTAATGGTACTACAATTCTTCCTATAAGTGAAAATAAAATAGATCAACAAATATTTACAGATAAGGATGCTATACTCTACGATCCTGCAGCAGATGAGTTATTGGTTGTATGTGATGCAGAGACTGGAGATGATGGAAGTACTACTGAAGCGAGTACTGGAAATCAAAATTTTTATAAATACTCATTAAAAACAAACGCTTGGGTTGGGAAATGGAAAGATCAAACTCTTGCAATAACATCTAATTCGGCAATATCAAATGGAGTTAATAATGATTATCTTACTGCTTATTTTCAAGCAGGTAGCAATCTAAATAGATGGCAACATTGGGCTCATTCTTATAAAACAGATATTTTATCTTGTACTGCGGAGTATAGAAGTCCTAGGCTTGATTTTGGCGATCCAGGTATGCTAAAAGAAATAAAAAAGATATATGTGAATGCGAATCTAAGTGCTTTTACTGCTCCAGATGGAGTAACAACAGTAACCCCTGTTATGACAAACCAAGTATATATTTCTATAAATGGAGGAGCAGATATAGCATTAACTGGAACTGCTACTAATTCGACTGGACTATTTGAATTTGATGTCCCATCTGATACTGCAAATAGAAGGGCAGTTAGAGATTTACAGGTATATGTAAAAATTACTCAGGCAGCACAAACAACAGAAGTTGGAGAAATAATTATTATTTATAGGGAACTTAGAGTAAAATAACTTAAATTAAGGCATAGATATGTTAACAAAAGAACAAAGAATACGTAGACATACATCAGCTCCAAAGGTTGATGTAAGGGGTGCTAGTGCAAAAACTAGTAAAGGAGAAGGTATATCTCAAGGTGCAAATAAGATTTACAAAGAGGTTAAAATAGGTAACGAAACTTTTTATACTCAAATGGTTACCAAGGAAGGTAAAGAATAATGACTATGAAAAAAGTAAAATATGGTCAAAAGGCATCAAGAATTTCAAGCATTGCTAGAAAAGAAGGAGAACTTCAAAGACTTATTAACAGTTACATAGGTGAGAAAAAAACTAGATTGATATCAGAACAAACAAGAGAAAAAGGTATGAAGTTTTTTGGAGATACTATTGCATCTGGTGTTAAAGCAGCTAATCTTTATGCAGAATCAATACAAGGACAAAATTGGGCTGATACTCAAAATTTATTAACAAAAGATGACTCTTCAGATAGAGGTATTCAAGTTACTACAAAAACTCCTAAAGGGGATGACTTTGTATCTACTTTATGGCTGACAGATCAAGAATTAAGAGCTATGTCTAAATATTCATTAACTACAGGGAAGTCTATTGATGATCTTATATGGCTAGATAAAGAAAAGAAAATATTAAATGAAAGATTTGCAAGGAGGATTCAATAATGAATTATGATACTACATATGGAGGTGAATCAACAGTAGAAGGAACTGCTCAACTTGCAACAGGTATAGGAGCAACCGCAGCCGCTGCAGGGCAGGCAGGATTTGCTGCATTTGCTTCATCAGGAAGTTTAGCTTGGCTTGGTCCAGTAGGTATTGGACTTGGAGTTGCATTAAGTGTTTATGACTATTTTGCTGATCAGGCAGCTGCAAAAAAACAAGGTGAAGCAGATATTGAAAAATTAAGAGAACAACAAACTAAAATTGGACAGCTGATACACGAATCAGGTGAGGCTAAAACATCTGAAGTGCTAGCAACACATGACTTTGTAAATCAAGCATCAGATAATATAGACGATTCAAATGCACAAGTTCTAACTGGTTTGAATACTGAGTTGAAAAAAATGATAGGAGTTGGTGGAGCAGGAGCTCTTGATACAGGTACTGCAGAAAGCAAGGTTGTAGCCACTCAACAGCAAATAGCACTTGAAACTGATAAAGCTAGAAATAAAACTATGACTCAAGCAGATAATATGCTTGCAGATATAAGTTCAATGTATGATACTAAAATACAAGGATATTTAACACAACAAGATAATATTAATGATCAGATAGGACAAATTAAAGCTTCAACAGGAGCAACAGGAGCAGTATAATATGGCAAGTAATCCAATGGAAGGCGTTTTAAGAGCTCTTGATACATTAGAGAGACAACAAGATAGAAATTTAACAAGAGAATTGGCTATATTGAGCAATGATCAAAGTGCTAAAGAAAGTGAAAAAGCCAGACAACATCAAATTGCTATGTTTGAAAAGCAAAAAGAATTTCAAATAACATCTGCTAATAATAGCATGATAGCTCAATATGGAGAGAATAACTTGACAATGGACGATAAGTCTGGTTTGTATAAAGTTAAAGCTGATTTCAATCCTACAGAAATGCCTACATTTAAAGTACAAGACTCTATAGAGAAAAATAAGATTAGAACTGAACTTGTATCTAAAAATCCTTGGTTAAGAGGGGAAAACAATACAGAAACAGATTCCAATATAGATACTTATTATAAATATTATGGCATGGGAGAGAGTGGTACTATGCCTGATGGATCTGAATTAAATATAGCTCTTGGATATTTTTCTCCTGAAGCAACTAAATTGGCTGGAGGAGATACAACTCCAGGTGTGCTTACTGATAGCGATATAGATACATATCAATCATTCGTTAACGGTGAAATGACCATAGATGAAGAAACAGGAGAAAGAACTATAAGCGAAATAGGATTGCAAGAAATAAAAAGATTTGGATTTTATGAACCTGGTGAATCAGATGCAGATGTATTGAAGTATTTCACAACAAGGCTTTCTTCTTATAGAAAAGGATTGCATGACCATGGAAGGCTACAAACAACAAAACAATATAATGATCAAAAAGATGCAGAATGGCAACAAAGTATTGAATATATGAATACATGGCTACAAACACCAATGGTTGCAGATATTTCTAATAAATATTCAGAAAGGCTTACAGCTATACAAGGACTTGTAAATTTAGATGCTGAAAATGGAGAGTGGATAGTAGCTTCTGGTCCTCAAGGACAACCTGTGTCAATGGAGAGTCTAAAGAAATTTGCTGTTAGTTATGAAGGTGGAAATCATTATCTATTTATCTACGACTTGTTAACTAAAAATGATCACTATGGAGCTATTGAGTATTTTGATAGATTAGGGGAAGAAGTCCAATCTCAGCTCGAACAAATTGATCCTGCATTTGTTAATACTTTAAGAGGAGCTGCAACCGTTACAAGTAAAGCAGAAGTTGTAAAGAATCTTGTAAATAAGTTTGTAAAAGATCCTAGTGAAAGCAGAGATGCTGGTTCTAATAATATTAAGTTTCAGCAATTACTAAAAGAAACAAACTTTCCTCAAAAGTATACTAGAATAAAGGATATTCAAGAAGATTTAATTAGAAGAAGAAGTACTGGACAAGGTTTAAATAAAGATGAAATAACCTCACTGTTAAATGAAAAGAAAAAGTTGGAAGATGATATGATCGGACTTATGAAATTATTTAATGAGACTGGGTTTAAAAGTGAGATTTTAAATTGGAGCCAAGCATTAGATGCATTAGGCACTATTAATTAGGAGTATTTATGGCAGACAGTACAAAAGTAGTATCGCCCCCAAAAAATGAGTTTTCTATCGCAGAAATGGATTCAATATTATCCTCTGAAAGTATATTTTCACTACAGAACTTACAAGAAAATTTAGATGTTGAATCACAAGCTGTATTAGATTCTATACAAACAGCAGCAAAAACAGATAGTTTAAATAAGAGTCATGAAGCGGCATTGAAAGCTCTAATTAAAAAGTATAATAAACCTGTAGGAGAATTTAAGGATCCTGAAGTTTTAAATACAATTAAAGATAGGTATAGTAAATTAAAAGAGCATACAGAATCTCAATCTATAGTATATAAACAACTTGTTAATTATAGAGATAATTTGAATAGCCAAATAGAAGAGTTAGATAACAGCATATCAACTAAAGAAGATATGAAAGGATCAGGATGGGATACTTTTGCAAGTAATGCAGGGGATTACGTAAAATTATGGTCTATGAAAGTAGAAAGAGATGCTTTAGAGTCAGGGTTACTTTCAGGTGCAGACCCTAAAAGTATTTTTGGTAGAATACAGGAATGGAGAGCAGGTAAATCTTCGCCTCTTGATGAACCCTTATTAGAAGAAGAGTATTCTGGAGATATACCTTACTTTCCTGATGCTGCAGTACAAAGTTTACCTTTTTTTGGCATGCTTCCAGGTTCATTTTATGACACTATGTTTAGGACGGGTAAAGAGGATGATCCTAGGACCTTCCTTGCATCAAATTATAAGAAATATACAGATCCTGATTCAAAAGGATACTCTGTCTATACTCCAAACGTTGAGGGGGTTGGATCTCTTGTAGAAGGAATTACAGGATTGGATTTATTTAGTGAGGCCTATGTAACTCCTGCAGAATCATATCACAAAGCATTAAGGGCTCTTGAAGCTTTTGAGAGTAAATATGCATCTGAATTAAAAACATTAAATCTTCTTGATAATCTAAATGAGAAAGATAAAACTGTAGCCTCTTCTAGCTTGGTGCAAAAATTTCAACAAAAAAAAAAGAATGAAGAGACCTTGAAAAAGAAGGTCACGTCTCAGAGTCCAGGCACTGGTAATCCTTTAGCGACTCCAGTTACTCAGGTTACTGGCCTAGACACTCTTAAATATAATCAAGATATTACAATGAAGCTTGATAAAATACCTAATGTAGATAGGACACAGCAAGATATAGATTTATATAACAAGGAAATTGCTTCAAAAAATCTTAAACATATGAATGATTTTCTTGGTACTTCCTCTATGGCGGAGCTGGAAAAAGATCCTGAAAGATTTAGATTGGCTGTAGAGCTATTTGGTTATTCAAATCATTTTACCGATGAAGATTTTAAAAAAGATCCACTATGGGCATTAGAGAATCAAGTAAGGATGTATAGTGCATTTGCTAATAGCGGCGTACAGGCTGATAAAGATTTTTGGCTGGCTCAGGCAAAGGAATATCAGGAAAAGGTAGATTATTTAAGGTCAATAGGATTTAAAAGACAGAGACGACATGCAGGTGACGATGGCGAACAATCGCATCTTTAATAATCAAAGTAAGGGAAGATAATGGGATTAACTGAAGATTTTTATTCACAAATACAAGAATTAGAAGATGATAAAACTGGAATAGGATATTTAGGTCCTACTATATCCACTGGAGCCCCAAAGGATCCTTATGGGGGAACAGGTCCACAAAAGCAAAGAAATGCAGCTATTGATTTCCTTGGTCAAACGCTATGGAAAGCTGGTAGTGAATTTTTCTTAGGAGCCCCTGAACTTCTTGTTCCTGAACAAGTAGAAAGAGAATTTTTAGATCCTCAGACAGCTGCTGGTAGAGTTGGTGCTGCCATTGGAGGTACAGCAGGATTTGTTGGTAGTTTGATGTGGGGTCCTTTAAAAATATTTGGAAAGGGAGCTACATTAGCCGCTAGACCTTTCATTAAGGGTGCTGGTAAGCCTGTAATGGCTAAAACTACTGAAAAGGTGTTATCTAAGACTATTCCAAAAATGACGAACAAAGAGGCTGTAAAATTTGTTCAAAAAGATTTAGTATCAGGAGTTAAAGGTATTTCTAAAAATGCACGTTGGGATAAAGCCCTTGCTAAAAATTGGGGAGTTAAATCTCAACAAGCTATTGATTCTATTGTTAAAGGTGGTCTAGGAAAAGGTGTAATTACAAATGCTGAAGCTCAGATTATTAAGAAAAATTTTAAACAATTTACAACAGA
>CEUI01057589.1_pt1 | contig 11762 bp, 21 predicted proteins | sample 531411 | NCBI WGS metagenome assembly CEUI01 (sample SAMEA2622841, study PRJEB7988) | marine metagenome | isolation source: saline water (ENVO:00002010), including
GTAGGATTGCCCACCATTACAGTTTTAGAGCCAGCCGTAGACATGGCTGATTGTGCCACTTCCATGACTATCTCCGGCACTCCTGATGCTTCCTCTACAATGAAGGAAAGTGAGCCATCAACTTCAGGTGTGCCATGAAAACCCTGTAGGGCTTCTGGAGAGTCTTTACGTGCTGTACGGGCTACGGCAAAGGACTCTTTCACATTCTTTAGCGTTATTTTATCAGACGCAAAAACAAGCTCCTTCTGAAAGCCTGTGGGGAGGCGTTTTGCCCATTTCTGTAGTTCTGACCACAGGACTTGCTCTAACTGGTTAGCAGAGTTGGCAGTACAGGGTACTTTGCAAGGTACTCTTGTGAGAAGCAGCCAGAGGATGACCCATGACAGAAAGGCAGTCTTGCCTACGCCATGAGAGGAGCGTATCGCTATGCGAGGCTTTGTGGCTATTGCGTGAAGCGCTTCTTCTTGCCATTTCTGGGGCTTTACGTTTAGGCATGTAGTCACAAATAAAACAGGGTCTTTGCGTAGAGCGAGGAGGGTGTCGGACATGTCGCTCATGGTTTTTTTTCGCCTATGGGTGGTAGAAAGAGCCACAACCCCCTAGGGGGGGGTCATGGCAGTTTGAAGGATAGTCAATGAAAAAAGTATACTCGTTACGGGTACAGTGACTCAATGCGCTGATCTGGAAGGGTGTGAGTCAATGTGGGGGTATACAAATACACACATGCCCCCGTATATTTTTGCGTGGGGGGGTGTATCTGTAATTACAAAATCGGTATAAAAATCTGCTTTCTGGGTACTATATGTTGTGGTTTTGTCGTAAATAATCGCCAATAATATTATATTTTAGCCTAAGTGTTTGTTTTTATTACATAATAAAAATAACATAACGTGGATTATGCGCCTTTTGGGTTATCCGGCTTAACATCTATCGTCTTCTCGTTTTGCTCTTTAATTAAGGCGTTCTGCTCTGCAATCCTTCCGGCTACGTCCTCAAGAGCTAGCTTGAACTCAGAGCCAAAGCTATCCATGTTCAACTGTGGTGGCAAGAATTTACCCATTAAATTCAATGTCTTAGACGCATCTGCCTCTAGTTGATCGGCTAATAATTTATGCAGCGGTTTCTTTCTACGCTCTAAAATCTTGAACGCAGAGGTCAATTCCATTCGAACTTTGTTGACAATCTGTTGCCCATGCCCAGAACCTGATGGTCTGCCCCCCTTATTCTTAGGCTTTTCAGCTACGTCAAACATATTTGTTTACTTTTCTTTGGTTAATAAATTCAAAATGTTAGATTGATTTAATTATACACTGCCACTTCTGGCAGATTATATCCATTTAACTCACAACAACTCACATTTGTAAACGATTATAGATGTTAGTTATGCGTTACTAATCACGATAGCCTTAATTTATTGGCTATTTCATCCAGTCCTTCCACCAAAAATCTGTATCTTTTCCTCTTTAAATCACATTCTCCGATAGCTTCATGCTCTACAGCCACGCTAAAAACCACCTCACATTGCCCCTTTGTCATACACTCCAGCACCTCTTCCAATCGCTCCTTCGCCCTCAGACTGGCCTCTTGCTGTGACTCGGCATCCATACCTGAACCTCTGACAGTTGTATCCAGAATATTCCTCTGGCTACTTCTCTGCCAATACGCCAAATACCTTTTCTCAAATACCTTACACGCTTCGAACTGTGCCGGAGTGAGCTTGTCACGATGATACGCTCTGTGATAGGGCGTACTCTCCTGATTGACGTACACTTTGCTGTCACCCTTGTTGACACGCCTCTGCTCATACCATGAATGTTGCAGCACAAAACTATTTGGCTTTTCCACTTTTCCTCTCCCTCATGGCAATACCTTTGGCAATGCCCCCATATCCGATAATGTCAGAATGGCTATCGAGATGATAAGGCGTTTTCATTAGTCGCGCCACTTTGACCAATATCATCAGCACAGGAACATCAACAGCCTCAACCTTGTCCTTGCCTTTGAGATACACATTGAACAACTCAGCGATATCTCTCATGTTAGCCAGAGGCTCACCATAGTTTTTCCCACGCTCCGAAATTAACTTCCCAACCTCCGATATCAAAGACCCATAATCTACATTCATTTATCCTTCTCCTTTTTCTTGAGTGCCTCAATCTCCCGTTGCTGCTTACGAACCAACTCCGTCAACTCTATAATCATCTGGCGCATCATTCCAAGCTCCGTTCTTTCAAGCCACCGAACATAAGGCTTTGTCTCATCTGTCATATCTCTCTCACTCCTTCCTTTTTATCGAGGAGGAACTTCTCCCCTCTGTACCTTATCCTCATCACTCATCTCCCCTAAAGGGGAGATGATGTATGAATGAGGAAGAAAATAAGGTACTTTTCATGTTGAGGTTTTACTACGTTTTGATGAGGATTGATGAGGAATAAGCCCCTTCTTTTTCATCCTTCGCAACCTCTCTTTAGTCTCTGGTTTTAGCACTCGTAACTGCTGCATCCTCTCATCTTTAGTGATAGGTTTTAGTGCAAATATATTCTCATAATCATCCTTCGTCATGCTCTACTCCTCTAAAATATTCTTCCCCTGACAGTAGAATTTTGTCATCCTTCCCTGTCTTCCATCATGGTCTTCATACACCTCCACAACCCCAGTCCGTACCCACTCCTTGAGTATCGTACTCGCCTTACTTCTCGCTAACTTATCGCTATCCTTAATATCAAGCTCCAACACCTCAATGATGATTTTGCCAGCCCAATTCTCAGCCCTCGGACTATGCTTTGGTCTCTCACTTTCAATACGTCTTTGTATTTTGCGCCCCAACTCAACAGACATCCCAGAGAACGCATCAGGGAACTCCCACTTCTCCAGAACCGCACAACTATCGCCATTATCCAAAGCATGAGACCTTTTCTCAAACCACAGTGCTTTATCCATAGGTCTCGCCAGATTGCTCTTTCCCACCTCAACCCTGAAGTGATTGACATGGCTCTCTAGCCCAGCCTTATCCGCTTCTTCCTTTGTCATAGGAGACAGCACCCTGGCACTTCTTACTGCTGCTATCAGAGAAGACCCACCCCTCGCACTTTCAACATTTGTATCTAATCCATTTCCCTTACGAGTGTGATGCACCAGTTCAATAGATATCCCACAGCTATCAGCCAAATCCGATAGCCTTTTTGCCAATGTCCGAAACACTTCATTAGTCTCCCCACTTGTAGTCATATTCGCCAATGGGTCTGCACAGAAGACATCAATACCTTTATCCTTACAGAAGTCCTCCAACAGCTTAAAACTCCCCTCGTTTATCTCTCCCTCAAATCCTTCACTCAGCAGAAGATCATAATCCCTTCCACTTGCGATATACAGATGATCTACCAACTCCTCCTGTGGCACTCCAAAATGCTCACACGTTGCCACACAACGCCTCTGTATTTCTTCCATTGGGTCTTCTCCATTAAAATACAGAACCTTCAGCCTTTCCGTTGGCTCTACACCCAATAGATCACGCCCAGTAGCCATCGCTATCATTTCTGTAAGACACAAGGTAGATTTACCTACACCGCCTGTAGCGATGGTGATACTGGCAAAATTCCTAATATAATGATTGTCATAGAGAAACCTACGCGGTGGTATAGTCATTGCGTCTACGACTGTCCACGATTGAAACGGCACTGTACTCTCCGGCTTACACTTAATGGACGGGGCATCCTTTACGAGCTTATCGAACTCTTCCTTTGACCCCAGCCACCCAAAGTAATCCGTTACATCTTCCTTCTGATTGCCCAAAGGCAGATGTACAACCTTGAGGCTGTTACACACACTCTTTAGCTGCTCTACAACCTTATCTGCGTGTTTGCGCCCCTCATCATCATTATCTGGCACAATCACACAATCACGCCCTGAGAAGTGACTATTAATCTCCGGCTTCCAATTACTCGCCCCAAAACAATTCGTTGTAGCCACATACCCCATCTTCGCCAGAGTATTTGCGTCTTTCTCGCCCTCAACAATGTAGATTATTTCATCACGCCTATCATAAATATCCTTCAATCGATAAGGTACTTGCACAACCCCCTGTAGATTCCAGACATAGCCAGTGCCATTCATTCGTCTTGGTCTAAACGTCTTAGGCTCAAAACGTACTACCTCGTATAAAGTCTTTCCATCCTTATCGGTATAGGGATATATATCTTTTATATTATCTCTGTTCTTTGGCTCTTCATATTTCTTCAAGTAATCTACATGGTCACTAACATATCTCTTCACCAGGTCAATCGTTCCTCCACCTTCATTATCCTCATGGCTAAAAAACGTACCCTTTTCCAAATCCACCGACATTGAGCCATAAGTACCAAAGCGCAGCTCCTTATCTGTAGATAGCTTCTTGTTAGGCTCTCCCAATAAATCTAAGGCTATTTCTTTGATGTGCTGCTGTATCATCACACCCACCCAATAGTAGGGGATTCAATATTACCCTTACTCCATACAAACCATGACAACGCTAACATCCCACCAGAATGAGGCTCACCATTTTTCATCAAAGCCTGTCTCTGACTAAACACCCATACCTTTTCTGGTGGATAGCTCCTAAAGAAATTACGCCTTGCTACACCCTCCAGAAAGCTCAGTTTGAGGAGTAATGCCACTTTATATCTAGATAGCTCTAATGCCCTCTCAGCGAACTCCAGAGCGTTCTTGAATGGAGGATTAGTGACGATATTATCGTGTTTTTGAGTCTCCATAAGAAAGTCAATACGAGGTGTGCCATAACCTCTATCTACAAGGTCACTGGAGAAGACCTTATATCCATGTTTAATAAGTACTTTTGATATATGCCCCTGACCGCAGCAAGGCTCATATATGTCACCTCTAAAGGACGTAACCCTTAATAGCTTCTCAGTTGACTCTTCAGGAGTAGCATAAAAATCATTTTTTTCTCTATTGGCACTAAAGCCTACTATTTGTTGTGCTTTATTCATGGCAAATCCTCAAAGTAGGAAATGACACTTCTGCAATTCTTCTTAGTTGATATTGGGTCTCGTACCTGATTAATAGCCTCTGCAAGACGCACACAATCCCTATGATTATCAAACACCAAGCGATGTACTTCGAGATTAGCGGTCTCTATGTCCGTAACTGTAATGAGATACATTGTATATGTGACTATAGCTATCATCCAGTACACTCCCCATCATCTGCCTGACAAAGAATACCCTCAGTATCAAATATCCAATCTCCCTGACGAGAAACAAACTCACCTATTTCTTTGTAGGTTCTTGTTTTATGGAAGGTTCTTGATTTTTGTCTGCTAGCATGAATATCTTCTTCTAACTTCACCCACCACTCAGCACGTTCTGGATGTAAACGCCACAAAGCTGCAATATTCTTTTCACTCTTCAAAAAGCACCCATCACAATTTCCAAAGCCAGCGGTTACTTTCAAATCAAAGGGCTGTTGCTTCCAAAATGCCATAACGTCTTTTTTACTGTGATTTGCTAAAGCTAGTGGATACAAATTTATTATATCCTTATCAGGACTTTCTTTGAGCCTATGTTGTTCATCTGCTCTTATGCCAACAGTGTTAAACCATCTTTTCCAGCCAACACTTTTTAAATATCTTTTTATTGTGAGTATTTTCATCTCAACTGTGCAAAATCTTTGAAAATTATTGGGAAGTGTTTTTCTAGCTCTTACTAAAGCCTCAAAAGGCTCTCCATTACGTGACGCAGAATTATGATTGACTATCTCAAAGGTATGTCTGTTTTTATTCTTTTCGTCATCTCTAATAACTCTATACTCAAGCCAAGTAACAGGAACACCCCACTCATCACTACATCTCTGGACAAAATCATACGTCTCAGGCATCTCTCGACCAGTGTTCGTAAACACAACCTTACATCTCTCAGGCAATGTCCAATTTTGCGCCTCAAGTATTTTATAGAGCATAAAGGCTGATGTTCTTCCCCCTGAGAAAGATACGCATACATTGTTATCTGGTAATAGATAGCTATTGTTCATTGATGGCTCAAAAAAAAAGAGGGGGCAGTTACGCCCCCAGTTGACAGGTATTTTTAGAAAGGAATCTCGTCATCAGGTAGATCAGGGTTTGCATCCTCAACCACAACAGCATCCTCTTTTACTGGTGGTCTATCGGTCATCTCACGCCATGTCTTCACATCAAACTCTGGAATACGCGTAGTGCCTTGCCCTATCTTTTCCATTCTTGCGCCTTTGTATTTAAGATGTACGGCTTTGCCCTGATTGTCCTTCACTTGGAGACCAACGACTTGCCACAACTCAGAAAAGCCTTTCATCACGCCAACGCCATTGGCTGACCATTCACGCCATCCCTTGTCCTTAATCTTCAGCATGACGGAAAACCCACGCCTATGCTCTGGTGATGGGGAAGGGGATTTCTTCCCTAGCTTTTCATCCCATGTCCACTCAGGAGCTTGCCCTTCGGCTATCTTGCCCCAACCCACCTTTAAGGTACTTGGGTCTAATAATACATCTTCTAGCTGTAGCTCATCGCCATCAGCTATCCACGCATTAACAGAGGGCTTAAAGCGTATATACTCATTGCTACCCTCACTCATTAATCCTAAATCAATAACGTCATTCATCATTATCTCCTTCTTTCACTATTTCTGTTTCTTTTGTTTTGAAGCCCAACATCCAACCCATGTCTTTTGCGAATTGAATCATGACTTCTTCAGGTATGACGTACAGTCGCTTTTTTGAATCTGCTCTACAGATCAACATTTGAGAGTTATCTTGCTCTAATGCTTTGTAGAGAAACGCAAATCCAGTTCCGTTTTTGCGCCTCTTAACCTCGACTGTCAGTCCATTCAGCCGAATATCTCCAGCTAAATCTTTTCCGTAGTGCTTAAAAGCACCACTTGCTAAAACTCTTTTGCATGGTACGCCTAGCCCTTGCCATAGCTTGACTATCTCGCGCTCGACCTCATAGCCTCTACGTTTATTCGTCACCATAATATATTTCCCTTGAGTTTTTGACGGCTTCAGCAAGGTTCTCTTCCCTTATCTTTAATTCAAGCCGTGCCTTAATTCTGGCGTTCAATCCTTCTCTGAGAACTTCATCTGCCACTTGCGACATAGATGTATATGCCCCAGCCTGTGCTTCTTCCTTCAACATCTTTCGTGTCTCTGGACTCAATAATAATATTTGCTGTTCAACTTCACTCATACCATCACCTATATAATTTTTATATAATATATATATATGGTACTTGAAAAAGGTTTATAGATGTATATGATAGGTTAATAGAAGTAACATTTACGTTAAAAGGAGAAGGAAATGACTTATTTTGTAGAATGTGTAGAAGACGTTAAAGACCAAATACCTGGAGAGTGGAAGTATACTGGTTATGCTAATGATATGTGTCCATCATATAGCTTTAACAATTTAAAAGTGTTCATTGACCACTTAGACCCAAAGAAAAGGGAAGATGAAACTTTAAGTCGTTTTTCAGTTACAAATGATGATGAAGAGTCTGATGATTATCAGATGATTATTTTTGAGACTGAGAAGTTTGAAGAAATGATTAAATTTATGGAGCAAAGCTAATGACAAAATTTAAAGTAGAATGGAAAGAGGGCTATCCTGAATGTGACCCACAGATTGTATCGTTGGAAGAGTTAAAACAAGAGCATTGGAATTTAGATGCCTATGGAGATGACGTAATTAGTAATCTTTGTAATCTAGATATCAATGAAAGTTTAGATGTTGTTGGGGTCACAGACAAAGTGACATTTACGTTAGTAGGAGAAGAAAATGACTAAAGATCATAATTGCCAAGACCATTTAGAATGGATTGAACAAGAGGAATTTGATGGAGAAAATGACGTTTACATTAATTCTTTTTGGGTGTGTCAAGTGTGTGGGAAAGCTGTAGAACCCATTGTCCAAGAAACATGGGGGTATGATGATTACAGACCCTTAGACAAAGGATAAGGGCGCATCACAATGACACTTGCCATAGGATACAAACGTATCCGTTATGGCTCTAATGAAGGGGCAATGCTTGACGAGGAGATCGTAGAGTTTTGCAAGACCTTTGGGTTAGAGCTACTTGAAATATTTACAGACACGTTTCGCAGTGCTGTAACGGATAAGAACATCTCTGGACTCAAAGAAGCGATACAAGGCGTATTCGTAAATAAGGATTGCGTCTTGGTAACATCAACGCTTTTGGAGATGGAAGAAAACCTACCTTGTGTGGAGTACATCATAAAGACCAAAGTACCAATGCGCTCCACCAACGACCCAGACATGGATGTTGTCTCAATTAGGGGATTTATTCACAGAGCAGAGAAAATGATTATTCACAGAAGGGAGAAACACGCTCAACGAATAAAAAGGGGGCATGAACACGCTAGACGCTACGGCAAGAAGTTTGGCAGCAAGAAGATACTTGAGGCTGTAAAGAAAGCCTCAGTGGTCAAACGTGAGTCTGGTGATGCGTTTCGCAAGAAAATGATTATGCCTCATATAAAGGAAATAATGGAGAAGGAAACGCCACCAGTTACCCTTGCAATCATTAAGAGGGGATTGGAGAAGAGAAACATTGTCACTCGGACTGGGAGTAGAACGTGGCACGTTACAACCATTAGAAACTATCTCAGGAAGGAGAGGGGCGATGAATAAAATTACATATCACCTTAATGGTTTGTGGGGAGCTACACCTCACGAATTTTTTAACAAGAAACTAGACGCTAAAGACTTTGATTCAATTCTTGATAAATTGAAGTGGAAAGCAATGCGGTTAAATATTTTGAAGGAGATTGAAGCATTTAAAGTACAAACGCATATGCCCCATGTTGAAAACGAGGAACAGCAAAAGTGGATTGATTTCGTTAATAGTGGCACATATAGCCGTCACTTTAGTCGCTTGTGCGTTCTTGCTGGTATGGATAGTACTTGGTTAACAATACAGGACATCGTTACCACACTTGGAACTGATCCCAAAACAGCCCGATTAAACTATCAAAAGGCGCGAGATGTTAAAATGTTAAAGCTGTGTGATGATAGACCGACTTCAAATGCTGTCCTTAAATTTAGGGGTAACGCTGATCTAATTGCTTTTTATGAGCGGTATTTTGATCTTGTGTGTGATACCGAAACAGAGTTGTTTGCGGAGGTACTTAACACCAATTACATAATCAAAGAACTTAAGGAAAGTCTGGTAACGATTACCAAGCAAAAGGGTGAATAAAAGGTCATGGCTACCAATTGATTTATCTTTTAACACTCATTTATACTACAAGGAGTAACGCTTGATATGGATGATGAATTGAAACATGAGATTAAATATCACGAGAGGCGATTGAGTCCTAAGTCGATGCAAGAGCGTATTCGACAGGAACGGCACTATAGAAAAACTGGTGGAAGCGAAACGTATTCCAAAAGAATTTCTGTGCCGTGTTGCCATCCAAGTCATTTCAAAAATGCTTTGGTTGTGTTTCGCGATTTGCTAACACGATTGGAGCAAATTGAAGTAGAACGGCAGCAATCTAATACATCAGATGTAACTACCTTATATTCCTTTGGACAAGCTATCCATGATTGCAACTCCGAGGTAAAAAGACTTGCTGATTATTCTCTTAAGTATCCCAAAGCTCCGTATGTTGACTTTCGGAATACGCGATAGGAAACAACGCTGTAAGTGATGTTTGTTGTAAATGAATACATTTAGTAAATGCAAATAGTTGATTTAATTGCATAATAATATTGAGCAGAAGTAACGAGTAAGTGAGTAGGAGTTGAGATAGTTGGTATAAATGATTGATTATCTTGGGTAATATTAATGACGGCTGGGTAATTGGGTAAAGTCTATTTGGCGCATAATATATATTCGGTTAAGACCAACGCCAGACTAGACAGACTAACCTGACTACTCAGCCTAACTAAAGAGGTTAGGTTATGTTAGTAGATTTATGTAAGCTAGTATTTATAATAGTAGGTCTTATTATTTTAGCGTATCTTCCTGTAATCCATGCGAGTTCGTCACAATGGTAGGTAAGATAACAGATAATAAATTTTTATCAGGGTCTCTCATTCCAGCATTGATGGATGATAACCCATTCACAACCCCAAACACCCTTTTGACCAATATCTTAGGCGCAAGAGGTGTTGCACCTTTCAAAGTCCAAGAAGTAGAGCAAAACGAGGCTATGGAGTGGGGGGATATACATGAGCCTGTTATCATTAAGAGAACGGCTGACAGACTAGGCATAGACAATTATACAGATAAAGTGCGAGTGCCATATCACTATCATCACGATGGCAAAAAGCTCTTTTCTGTGTCTCTTGATGGCATCCTTCATGTACCCAGTAAAAAGACTATCACCATAGACGATAGATCAACCTTTGCGCCACAAGGTATAAGTTTGGACTTTGATATTGAAGGTGATGGCAACCTAGAAGTCAAAACGACAAAGACCTACTTTCGTGATGTACCACAACCCTATCTAGGAGTGTGGCAGTTACAGGCTGGTCTTATGGCTACAAGAAGAAAATGGGGCGTTATTGCTATATTGTATAGTGGCTCTCAGTTGTGTCTGTATTTCTACAAAGAAGACGCAAAAATGCAGAAAGCTATCGTAAAGAAATGCAAAGACTTTTACCAAAGAGTTGAAGCTATAGAGAAGGGGGGAGAGATAGGAGACTACATGTATCCATCGAAAGACCCAAATGACTTAGCTATGGTCTTTGATAGCCATGATAGTGATGCGCCTATAGTTGATCTTGCGAATGTTGGTGATGAGATACTTGAGATACATCAGCTAAAAAGCATGATTAAAACCTCTCAGGAACGCATAAAAGAGTTAGAGGCTGTTGTTATGAAGGAAATGGGTAATAGTGAGGAAGGGGAGTTATACAACAATCTTGGGGAAACATCGCACAAGATTAAATGGATAACGAGGCACTATAAGGCGCAACGTCCTACAATGACAAAAGCCAAGCCGGAGCGTTATGAGAGAGCCAAGTCTTTAACGATAAAGGAGATGTTGTAATGGTACAGTTTGCTAATGAGTCTCAGAAGAAAGTGTACTTGTTTATTAGCGAGTACTTGGAAGAGCATGGCTTCTCACCCTACTATAAACTTGTATCTGAAGCCACAGGACTATCGGTAATGCAAGTTGGTAGAGTCGTTAATAAACTTATTGATAGAAAGATGCTGCAACGCATAAGCGCAAAGCAAGGCTTAGTAATGCCTAAGTCAACTAGCCATACTTAGAGCTTGTTCTGTAGTCTCTTTATTTCTACGAGTCCACCCACGACCAAACGTCTTAAAGGTTCGTAAGGACTCGTAGAAACTTTGTCGAATAACACCTATCTCTTCAATCATATATTTTACATCTTGTTCGTTAGCTAGAGCTAGGGTCTTATTGCCTATTACCCCATCTCTTTCTGCGCCACAGGCTTTCTGTAAAGCCTTCGATACTCGTCTTGTGCCTGAGTTTACAGCCCAATCGAATACAGCCCAATCTAAGCCAGAACTTAATTCATCACACTTGCATCTATCCCAGTAATTCTTTTTATATATAGGCGCAACATCCTCAACAGTGAGGTCTATCATATCCTTTGTGCCACCCCAGTCCTGATACACTTTCTTTGTGACTCCAAGATTAGTTTCACCGCCAGGATCTTCTTCGTGCCAGACATAGCCCCCTTCGTGATGTAGGAGCATCTCAAGACATTTATCAAAGTTCTCTTTCATCCTCTTCCTCTT
>CEUI01006056.1_pt1 | contig 11751 bp, 14 predicted proteins | sample 531411 | NCBI WGS metagenome assembly CEUI01 (sample SAMEA2622841, study PRJEB7988) | marine metagenome | isolation source: saline water (ENVO:00002010), including
AGGAGGATATGATAACGCTCCAAACACACCGCAAAACTTTGGTGGTTCAGGTGGTGGTCTAACAGGTGATGCTGGTGGAACATCTGGTCGTGAACAAACAGATAGAGGTGGTGGTGCAGCAGGAGGTGGTGGTGACCAAGAACAAGGTGGCCAAGGTGGTGCATCAGTCAATCCTCCACCAGATGGTGCTGTAGGTGGTTTTTTAGAAGGTGGTGAAGCTGCAACAGGATGCTCTAACGCAGGTGGTGGTGGCGAAGGATATTATGGTGGAGGTGGAGGTGGTTCTCGTGGACCATCACCAGGTGATGATGTGAGAGTAGGTGGTGGAGGTTCATCTTATTATGGACACCCACAAATTACTTCAGGATCAACTGAAGAAGGCAATCAAAGTGAAACTGGAGGTGCAACACAACCAGGTTATTCTAACTATTGTGGTGCAAGTGAAGGTGGCACAATGGGTGATGGTGGAACAAAACAAAATGCCGAGTCAGGTGGTGCAGGAAAAGGATATGTTTTACTTACGGGAACAGCACCAGGTTCAACAACTTCTACAACAATAGTTTCAAATGCCTTTACAGCAAGTTCAGCACCAACTACAAGTCGTATCGTGGTATTCCAAGAAGATGTAGCAAGCACAACTTTAAACACAGACATTGTTGCTTCTATTTCAAGAGATGGTGGATCAAACTTCACTACAGCAACACTATCTGATAGTGGATATGTCACTGGTTCTAGTGGTCAAAGAATATTAACAGGTGTTGCCACAATTAGTGGTCAACCAAGTGGCACTAGTATGAGATGGAAACTAGCATTAGCAAATAATGCAAGTAAAATTCATGGTGTGTCACTACAATGGAAATAATATGGGCTCACTTACAAAACTCACAACAAATTCTATCAAAGATGGAGAAGTTAAAACAGCTGACATAAACAACTCAGCAGTTACAACAGCAAAACTTGCAGGTGACGCTGTAACATCAGCAAAGATTACTGACGGAACAATTACAGCTTCTGATTTAAGTTCTACTTTAGATTTATCTTCTAAAACAATAACAGGTCTAGCTGACAGTTCTTTTAATCTTCAACATTTCAATGTTGCACTTCTTGGTTTCAAGATGGCTGTCAACGACTCATTAACAGTTTTTAATTTAGTAGATGGTGTTGTGGACGAGTTTCACGATGAGTCAGGAACAGACGAGGGTGAGGGTTCAAATGATACCTATTGTTCTTCAAATGATAATTACTCTAATCAACTATCAGTTTGCACATCAGCAGGTTTTTCTACAACAGCAAGAACGGAATCAGATACATCAACATCAGCTTCAACTCCACAATATGGTTTAGGAGAGGGTGGAACCTTTACTGTGCCTACAGGTTTAACGAGTGCGAATATTCAAGTATGGGGTGCAGGCGGCGGTGGTTCTGCTCCGTCACCAGGTGAAGGTGGTGGAGGTGGTTATGCCGAAGGTACTTTAGCAGTTACTGCAAGTCAAGTTCTTCATGTCTTTGCAGGAGAAGGTGCTCGTGCAGGTAACATAGATTGTGGTCCAACAGACAACGCATTTTTAAATGGTGGTGGTACAGGTATATCAGGTAATCCATCGAATCCAGGTGGAGGTGGAGGAGGAGGTCTTGCTGGTGTATTCAGTGTAGATTTAGTTCCTTTAACAGCACCACAATATTCAGCACCAACAGCAATCGTTGTTGCAGGTTCTGGAGGAGGTGGTGCAGGAAATGATGGTAGAGATTCTAATCACCCACCTGAAGGTTGGGATGGCGGTGCAGGTGGTGGTCTTACAGGATGTGCGGGTGGATTAACAACTGAACAAGTTTTCGGAGTAGGTTCTGTAGGGTCTGGTCAGATAATTGGTAATAATAGTCAATTAGGTGCAGGTGGTGGTGACCAAGAACAAGGTGGGCAAGGTGCTCCTTATGGATATCCTGGTTCATTGTTTAAAGGTGGATTAGGATTAAGATCAACAGGTGATTCACCACATCATCTTGGTGGAGGTGGTGCAGGTTATTATGGTGGTGGTGGAGGTGTCGGTGATGATGATGGTGGAGGAACTGCTGGTTCAGGTGGTGGTGGTTCATCTTACTTTGGTCACCCACAAGTCACATCAGGTTCTACTGAAGAAGGTGCTGAAAAAGCAGGTGGAGGAACAACACAACCCGGTTATGTTTCAGGAACTAATGAGGGTGGATGTGGTTCATCATCAACAGCAGGTGAAGATGGATTTGTTCTTATCACAGGTTCAGGTAATGTTACACAATCAACAACAATAGTTTCAAACGCATTTACAGCAGGCAGTGCACCTAGTAAAAGTCGTATTGTAGTCTTTCAAGAAGATATAACTAGCACAACTTTAAATACAGATATTGTTGCTTCAGTATCAAGAAACGGTGGTTCTAATTTTTCTACTGTGACTTTAGTAGATGAAGGATATGTGACAGGTGCAAGTGGTCAAAGAGTTTTAGCAGGACTAGTGGATATTTCAGGACAACCTAGTGGAACATCAATGAGATGGAAGTTAGCATTAGCTAATAATCAAAGTAAAATTCATGGTGTTTCTTTATCTTGGGCATAAAAAAACTATTATATATAATAATACTATGTAAATATACTCATTGAGAGTATAACAGTAGAAGGAGAATATAATGCAACCCCAACCAGTGCCTCTTCAATTAAATAAAGAAGACATATTTGTAAATCAAATATATCGTGGTTTAGATGAACAATTTTTATATCTAGATAAAGAGTGCGACTCTATCATAGAAAACATAGAAAAAGAAAATAAAAAAAAATTAAAAAGTGGTGAGATAAAAGTTTTACCTAATTCGTATCATAGTGAAAACTTATGGCAGCATAAAGTATTTGAACCATTTGTAAATTTTGTTATGCAACAAATGTGGAATATTTTAAATTGGCAAGGTTACAATTTAGATGGTAGAATACCAATGCTTCAAGAATGTTGGGTTCAAGAGTTTCCAGAAGAAGGTGGGTATCATGATATTCATATACACAGTAATAATATAATATCTGGATTTTATTTTTTGAAATGTGGCAAAGAAACATCAAGACCACATTTTCATGATCCACGGCCAGGCAAAACAATGGTGGACATAATACCAAAAGATAAAACAAAAGTTACTCCAGCTAGTAGTCAAATTCATTATCCTGTTCGACCAGGACAGTTTATATTTTTTAATTCTTGGATGCCTCATTCATATTCACATCAAAAAGGTAAAGATAAATTTAGATTTATACATTTTAATATGGCAGCACCATATTCACCTAAAAACACAAAGAGCACATAATGTCATTTAATTTTAGAAAATATATTCCGTTTAAATGGAAAACAAAAATGCCTAATGATGTAGAGTGGGAAATACATAATTTACATGCGTACAAAAATAAGAAAGAACAGTTTGCTAAAGGTGAAATATCTTATGATCAATTAAAACAATGGGAGTATGAACATAGAGAGAGTGAAGAGCAAAGAGAATTTAGATGGAAACAACATCATCAAAATTTAGAATTAAATAAACAGATTATTTCTGATTATCAAAACTGGAAACAATATGGGTCTAGTTGGTTAGGTCAAATGATGGACAAAGGTCGTCAATTACTTATATCAAAGTGGTGGTGGCGTAAACCTAAAAAACCTGTAGGTAAAGGTAAGATGTGGCAAAGTTCTATAACGGGACAATGGTTTCAAGAACATAAACCTGATAAATCAATGAGTGTTAGAAAATGGTTAGATGCTGCAAATCACGGTCAAGCATTTAAGGGTAAAAAGAATTTTAATCCTGATGTTCTTAAATTAGATAAACCTACTGAAGATATGATAATAAAATCTAATGAAGCAAAGAAAAAAAGACAACAAGAAAGATGGGATTTAATTATGGAGGCAACAAATAACTTTGGTCGTGGTTGGCATACAACTGATAGAAGTAGACCTGGCTTAGGTGGTGGTGCACCAAGACAACATCGAGTTACCTTTAGTGACGAAAGAGTTTACGGAGAAAAAGATAAAGTTTCTTCAATAAAAAAAACTACTAAAAAAAAGTAGTATATATATTAACACTATGTAAATATGCTCATTGAGAGTATAACAGTAGAAGGAGATATGATGACCGAACAAGACATAAAAATTGCTGAGGACTCACAGGCACACGGATTCAAACAATCAGAAGGACCACCTCCAGCAGTTAACCCAGAATCTATTGAAACTAATCCTTTATTTACATCAATAGTCCACACTAGTTTTTTTAGTCCAGAACAATGCGAAGCAATTATCAATGCTTGTGAAAAACCATTATGGCTTCAAGGAGAAGTTGATAGTGGTCAAGTTAATAAAAAACTTCGTAATGTAAGACAACAAGGACTTATGATGAATGAAGAAGGATGGCCACATACTAGAATACTTGATTTAATGAAACAAGCAAATGAAGTAAGATTTAAATTTGATGTGTCAGGATTTATGAATTATGACGCACCAATGATTATGGAGTATGGTAAAGGCTGTCACTATGATTGGCATATTGATGTTGGAAAAGGAGTACCTAATCGTAAATTAAGTTACACAATACAATTATCTAAACCTGAAGATTATGAAGGTGGTGATTTAGAGTTTTTAGGCACACAAATAAAACAAGAAGAATTTAGACAACAAGGAACTTGTATTATTTTTCCATCATTTTTAGCTCATAAAGTATCTAAAGTAAAAAGCGGAACTAGGTATGCAATAGTAGGGTGGGTTCATGGACCAACATACAAATAATAAATTAGAACAACTACCTAAAAATACATTGTTTAGAGAACAATGGTTTCCTACAGATGTATGGTTTGTAGATCACCCAACAGGTGAACAAACTAATCAAAAACTTTTAAAAGATATTAATAGATGGTATGATAGAGATCAAGAAGGTATTGTTCGTTCAAATTCTTTAGGGTGGCATAGTGCTGTTGATATGCATCATAGAAGTGAGTACAATCATTTTACAAAATGGTTATTCGAAAAAGTAAATGGAATATTTAAAGGCATGTCTTATCATTCAGAAACAGAAGCGTATTGTGATAATATGTGGGCCAATATAAACATGAGGTATTCACATAATAGAAATCATGTGCATCCTGGTGCATTATGGTCAGGTGTTTATTATATTCAAACACCAAAAGATAGTGGTAAAATATGGTTTACAGATCCAAGAGGAGAAGCACACATAATGATTCCTCGTCATGGTAAACATAAAGATAAATCACAATGGCGAGAGGTTTATTATAACCCTATACCAGGTAGACTTATATTATTTCCTGGTTGGTTAACACATGAAGTTGAACCTAATTTAAATAAGGAATTTAAAGAAGATGATAGAAGAGGATGGAGATATTCTTTATCTTTTAACTTTATTCAAAATAGAAAACCAGGTGCAAAATTTAAAGATAAAAAAGGACACGAAAGCGGAGGTGGTATCTTCGTAGATGATTTGGAGGTGACCGATGAATGAAATATATCAACATAATTTTAAAACAATAAAACCAGAGAGTATTTTCACTTCAATTATAGTAGATCCACAAATGTGTGAAGATATTGAAAAAGAAATTAGAGAAATGGGTGATAGACAAGACCATAAAACTAATGTCAAAGCTCAAATGACAGAATGGCAAATGCAAAATAAACCTGGATTTAAATCTCTTTCAAAAATAATATTAAACATATGTGAGTTTGTTAGTAAAAAATATTATAATAGACCTATGAAAGGTAAAATTGCTGATATGTGGGGAATGATTTATAAACAAGGTGATCATGCGATAGTGCATGACCATTGGCCTGCTTTATGGTCAGGTGTATATTATTTAAAAGTTCCAAAGAATAGTGGTGACTTATATTTTCCACAATTAAAACAATCATTAGTGCCTAGTGACAATCAACTAATAATGTTTAATGGTTCAACTAGACACGGTGTAAAAGAAAATTTAAATGATGAGGAAAGAATATGTGTATCGTTTAATGTAAAAGAGGACATGGGTGTTTAAAAAAATATTTAATTTTGGTCCTAAAAAAGATGATAAAATTGAATGGTGGACTGTAATTGAAGGATTAGAAAATATCGTTCCTGTGCAGTTAAGCACTCATCATTTACCAGATTGGTGGACAAAAATGCCTATGTGGCAAGATGAAAATGTACGAGAGGCAAATAAAACAAATAATATTAATAACAAAGGTACTGTAAGAAGATGCCCGGCCATACCTGAATTTATGGGTATGGGATTTGTTGTATCTTTATGGAGTGATGTAAGAGTGGAAATATTTGAAGACGGTGGTTGGAGGTGGAACAGTCCTGCAAAAGAATTTAATTTTAATAGTCATGGTGCAAGTCAACTATCAGATTGGTTACCTAATCATTCTAAACCCACTTTGGTAATGAAACCAGATTGTCCTTGGCGTGTAAGAACACCAAAAGGTATATCAATGTTGCAACTACCTATGTTTTGGCATTTTAATCCAAACTTTACTGTCGCACCAGGTGTAATATGGACAGATATACATCATGAGATAAATCAACAAATGATGTTTCATAAAAAGGGTGTATTTAATTTACAAAGAGGTACGCCTCTTGCTCAATACATTCCTATTCGTAGAGAAACAATTCCTCATACGGTAACTAATGAAACACCTGAATTAAGAAATGCAGCTAATACTAGTTTTTATCATGTTAGAACAAAGTTTGGGGGTGGCTATCCTAAACATAGAAAAGATCATATTAAGAAAGGAGAGTGTCCATATCATGCAACTAACAAATAATTATTATTTTTTTAAAAGTGCTTTGACTCCTAAACAATGCACACAGATACTTGAAGCAGGTATGTCAGAATTAGTTAAAAAATCTAATGCTTATGGTAAAGCCGCAATAACGGCACAAACTGCTGATGGAAAAGAGAAAGGTGGTATGTCTGCTAAAGGTCAAATAACAGGTAATACCGCACAAGCAAATATGACTAAAGAAAAAATGATTAAGAAAGGTATAAAAGAAAGTGATGGTTATGTAAGAGATAGTTCTATTGCTTGGTTAAGTGAAAAGTGGATATATGATATGATACACCCATATGTTCATACTGCAAATGATAAAGCAGGTTGGAGTTATGAATGGAATTTTAGTGAGTCTTGTCAGTTTACAAAATATCAACCTGGTCAGTTTTATGGTTGGCACGCTGATGGTTCAAGTGATTGGCCTGCGATGTATAAACCTACACTAAAAGGTGAAGATGGAAAATGGAAAATATGTAATATGGTTCTTAATAAAGATAGATCCGATTGGGAATATATTGATGGCGTTCCTAAAGTCGAAATGACTGATAAAGATTGTCCTGTAAGAAAGAAAAAAGATTACATGGGCAACTATCAACCTATATCTGGTTTTACTGATAACAAATATTATTGGGGTAAAGTTCGTAAAATAAGCATGACAATAAATCTAACTGATCCCGATGACTACAAAGGTGGTGATTTAAAATTTGATTTTGGGCCTCATGCAGGTAGAGGTAGATTTAAAACTTGTAAAGAGATTAGACCTCGAGGTTCAATCATAGTATTTCCGTCTTTTATTCATCATCAGGTAACACCTGTTACTGAAGGAACAAGATATTCATTGGTAATGTGGAGTTTAGGAAAACCATTTAGATAATGGAAACACCTTTTGGAATACACGCTGAGTTTATTTCTGATAGAGCTGTTGATAATTGTATCAATATGTTTAAGAAAGATGGTAGTAGAGTTAAAGAAGGAACAATATTCGGTGATAAAATAAATAAAGATATTAAAAACTCTTTAGACTTATGCCTTTATGTTCATGAGATAAATAGGTTAAAAGTGTGGCATAAAGAAATGCACGATGTATTAGATAATTATATTCGTAAGTTTCCCATACTAACTAAATTTAATCCTTGGGGATATGTTGATGGTATTAATATACAATATTATAAACCTGGTGGTGGTTATCCAGCAGAGCATAGTGAAATTATGTCAATATATGAAAGTCATAGATTATTTGTTTTTATGACTTACTTAACAGATACTAAAAATGGTGGCACAGAATTTACATATTTAGATTGGACAGCACCGTGTAAGAAAGGATTAACATTAATATGGCCTGCAAATTATCTTTATGCTCACAAAGGAGTTGTAAGTAAAGAGGACGATAAAATGATTATCACAGGTTGGTTAGGATTTGAAAAAGGTAAAAAAAAATGAGTAAAGAAACTATAGAGCAATTTAAAAAAGACAAGTATTTACTTGTAAAGAATTTTATTAGTCCTGAGTTGGCAAAAATAATGACAACATACACACTACATCAGGCAAGACATAATCATTCACCTGAGGGTGCTGACGGTCAAATACCACATACACATTCAGTACACGGTGACCACCTTATGGAATCTGTGTTTGAAAACACATGGCCAAAGATGGAAGAATTAACAGGTATAGAGTTATGGCCCACATACACTTTTTACCGTGTATACAAACAAGGTGATATATTAAAACATCATACAGACAGACCTGCTTGTGAGGTATCAGCAACAATTTGTTTAGGTTATGATTATAGTAATCTAGATGCATTTAAGAAAACAGATTACAACTGGCAACTATGGGTAAACAACACAGCTAACGGGCAAAAGTATGGTGGAAATCCAAAAGAAGATAGAGGATATGATATGGAACCAGGTGATGCGATTGTATATCGTGGTTGTGATATAGATCATTGGCGTGAAGAGTTTAAAGGTCTTATGCAATCACAAGTGTTCTTTCATTACTGTGACAGAAACGGTCCTTTTAAAGACGCAAAGTTTGATTGTCGTCCTGGACTTGGTTATCCTCATACTTCAAAACTCGAGGATGCTACTAAAAGATTAAAACAAGCAGAGTTAAAATATCATGGTATAAGAACATGACAATTTCTCACCAATCAAGAGATATTGAGTGGAACACTCCTTTTGGTCCTGTTATTATGAGTAGTATAATATCAGATAAGTTACACAATATATTAATAACTAGGGCTGATCAATTAAGAAACGGCACACACCCTAATAAAAATATTAATACAAAAACTAATGATTATAGAAGTAGACTTGCTGGTTGTTTAAGTGAAGAGTATTCATATGTTGGTGCATTTACAAAGGAAGAAGATTTATTTGTTGAGTCAGAACTTAAATGGTTGGCTTCATTATATACTGAATGTGCTTTAAAAAGTTATAAAATTAAAAAAGCCCTAGTAAGAAAACCAGAAGAATTAATAATGCAAAAACCTGTGTGGGTTAATTACATGAAATCAGGTGAGTGGAATCCATCTCATAATCATACTGGTAAAATATCTTGTGTCACTTATTTAAGAGTTCCTAAAGAAATAGATGATGAAAACACTACAGGTGATCATACAAAGGTAAGCAATACACCATCAGCAGGTCGTATTGAATGGCAATTTGGTAATGTAGGTATGCCATATTCTAGTGGTGGTTATATTAGAACACCTAAAGAAAAAGACATATATTTTTTTCCTGCGGCACTATCACATCAAGTATATCCTTTTAAATCACAAGCAGAGAGAGTATCTGTTAGTGTAAACTTTGCTGACAGAATAGAAGCAGAGAGAGATTTGGGAGGTAATGGTGAACGATAAAAGAATAACTATACATGAAGAAAAATTATGGCCAACTCAACTTTGGACTACACGATTAGAAAATTTTTGTAGACAACCTCGTAAAGTATCTGAAAATGAAGATATGATTAATTACATTATGAGTGATTATGAAAACAACTCAAAGATAATAGAAAAGTCTAATAGATATGGTGGTTGGCAAAGTGAAATTGATTATTATAAAAAACCTATATTTAAAAATTTGTGTGACAAAATATGGGAAGTATCTAAAGCAACATTTCCCATGATAAAAGGTATGCAAATAAAACAAATGTGGAGTGCAATAAATTTTGAAAACTCTTTTAATATTATTCATCAACATGGTGGTCCTATTCACATATCTGGAGCTTACTATTTACAGGTTCCAAAAAACTCAGGTATGATATATTGGAGAGATCCAAGACCTGCAGCTATAGGTAATCATTTTATTAATCAATTAATAGATGGTGGTGAAAGCAAAAAAATGTTGCCAACTGAAGGTGATTTAGTAATGTGGCCATCATTTTTAGATCATGGAACATATCCTAGTAGATCAAAAGAACCTAGAATAATGATAAGTTTTGATTTGATATATCAATACTAATTACAATTTACATAAATAGTTTAAACAAAAAAGGAGAAGAACATGGAAAGTTTGAAAAACTTATGGAATACAATATGGGGTTTGAATAAACAAGATCCTTTTCCAAAGAAACAACCTAAAAAGAAAGCTGCACCTAAAAAGAAAGTAGCTAAAAAAAGAGGTAGACCTAAGAAAAAATAATGGCAGTCACTAGAAAAGAAATAATTAATTTTGAGATAGATCAAGGTTGCGATTTTAAAAAAACATTCACAGTTACTACTGATGGATCGACAGCTCATGACATATCTGGATTGACACTAACCTCAAAGATGAGAAAGACTTATGAGTCTTCCTCTGAGGCTGCAACCTTTACTACCTCAATAGTTTCTGGAAGTGATGGAACTTATAACCTCACATTAGCAAATGCTACAACTGCCACATTAGAGGCAGGTCGTTATGTATATGATGTTGAATTGACTTTAGGTGATAGCACTATTGAAAGAGTGCAACAAGGTATTGTTACTGTTTCACCACAAGCAACCAAGTAATGAAATGTCTGAACTTAACGAATTTTTTAAATTAATTTCTGAAGCAAAAAAAGAAAAGCCAGTAGAAGAAAGCAAGGAAGATGAGGTAGTAGTTACCAAGTCTGAACTTGCTGATTTCTTCTCAGCATTATCTGATGTTAAAAAAGAACAAGACGAAAAATTTAAAAAAGAAGAAAAGAAGATAAAAGAATTAGAAGAGTTATTAACACAACCTAAAAAACCTAAAAGAAAAAAAGTAGTCGTAACAAAAGTTAAGGCTGTATCTAAACCTAAAGTAATACTAACAGAACCTGAACCAGTAAAAGAGGTTAAGGAAGATGTTATTATACCAAAATCAAAAACTAGCGTAGATGTCGTTGTTGATGAATTAGATAAACAACAAATAAAAGAAGTTACAGGTTTAGATGTTCATGAAAAAGAAATCAAAAATTTTAAAGACTTATTAAAAGAGTTTCTACGATTTAAAAAATTAACTATACAACAACTTTCGTCACTTGGTGGTGGAGGTGGTGCTGCTAGTGAAGATATAGATTTATCTGAAGTAGCACAAGACATTATACCAGATGGAAACGGAACTAGAAATTTAGGTAGTGCAACTAAGAGATGGAAAAAAATATTCTTAGCATCTCAAACTGTAGATTTAGGTGGTGCCGAAATTAGTTCAGATGGAACAGGAACTATTGAGATTGCAGCAACTGGTGCAACATTACCTCAAGGTTCAAAGGCAGGTGACAATCAACTTGCTGTTGTATCAACAGGTGCGGCTGGGGCTGCAGGACAAGTATCAAGGGTTGTACCTTTCTTTTCATCAGCAGGTGGATTAAGTACAGCAAATACAAATTTTGAGTTCAATGCGGTCATTGATGAAAAGTTTGTTTTTACAGGAACAAAAACATTTACATTGGCAAACGGTAGTGCATTATCAGATAGTGACCCTACTCTTTT
>CEUI01031372.1_pt1 | contig 11751 bp, 7 predicted proteins | sample 531411 | NCBI WGS metagenome assembly CEUI01 (sample SAMEA2622841, study PRJEB7988) | marine metagenome | isolation source: saline water (ENVO:00002010), including
CTTGGTGCTGATTGATGTCCTTCTATTTTCAAACTTTCTTGTTTGTTCAATGTATTGTAATATTGAAAATCAGTTTTTATTCCATTTGGATAAATAATTCTACTTGTTTCCGCGATATGTTCATGTTCTGTCATATAAACCTCATTCATATCAGAAGTGTAATGTATATGGTAAGGAACTCCAACCTTTACAGGTCTACCATCCTCGTATCTAAATTCACCTTCTTTAGAATTAAAGTTTTCAGCATCTCTTATTACCCTAACAGTTCTATCATTTATTGCCTTTATCTGTGGATTTACGCGAGGACCTTTACCCTTTCTTTCTGCAATTAATTTATCAAGTTGTTGTATTGTGCTCATTTTAATTCCTTAAAAATGGATATCTACTATACCAACCGTCATCCACACCTCTATAATCTATAATTTCATATTCTACTGATTGCGTTGCCCTCTTTGGATAATTACCACTTTCCAATTGAAAATCACCAAATGTGACAAGAACTTGGATGGCATAAGCCGGTTCTGTATTGGGTTGGCTGGTATCAATAAGTACTACATGTTTAGATGAATTTCTCCAAAAATAATCTCCGGTTGAATCAGCAGGTATATCCCCTAAATTAGCACGTCCTCTTATATCTTGTTTAAGCTTAATGAGTAGCTTGTTTTTTAGTGATCTCTTTCTAGTAGCTAACTCACCACTATTTGCAATTCTAAAACTTTCTTCCGGACCCACATTATATATACCAGTAAGTTTTGCCATTTTACTCAAAAGTTCATCCATATCTCTAACAAAGTTTTCAAAGTCAGCTTTTTCTTTAGCTTCAGCAGCTAATCTAGCTGCTTCCTCTTTTCTGGCAACTTCATCTGCTAGTATCTGTAAATTTTCACCATCTACAGCAGCTTCATCTTTTTTCTTTACTACTTCTGGAGACATAATACCAACAATTATATCAGGTACCATTAAAGGACCTATAAATTCCTCATCACCTGGTTCAGGTATTGGACCAGGATCTCCAATAGCAGACTGAGCCACTTCAGAATTTCCTGATAATTCAAGTAAATTATTTTTTAATACTGCTTCTGTTTTTGAATCATGATGTGTTTCTATTTGTTTAACATCACCATCTTTATCAACTTTCAATGTTGGTGGTAATGCTAATCCTGCTTGAGCCATCAAATCTGCTTTAGTTAGAGCCTTTTCGTAATCATCATAATACATATTTCCATCGGCATCTGATTTTATCGATTGTCCATCTGGTCCCTGACCTTCAGCAACTGTTAGATTCCCCGTATCAGAATTTTGACCAGTAAGTGATGGTGGTAAAGTAACAAACCCCATCTGATCTAAAGAAACAGTAGTGTTATCTGATTCAGTACTGACAAACGTATTAGTTAGTTCTCTAGCAAAAGTATTGGGATTGTATATTTCATTAGTACCTTGTGGACCAGTTACATCTAATGTTTGGGTGCCAGCTGCAGAAGTATACCACAAATCCATTCCCGATTGATTAGTTCTAGTATTATCCGCAGACATAAAATTATTTTGCTCAGCTATTTGAATCATTTCTTCATCCATCACATCAGAAGCATCTAAATTTGTTTCTGATTCAACTGGTTCATCTATAGTTGGTGTCACGGCTGTTATCATTTCTTGAGTTGGTTCGACATTATCCTCTATTGCTTGATTTATTATAGCTTCATTTTCATTATTTGTCGCGTTCTCTAATACCTCTTGATTTGTTGCAGTAGTACCATCAATGGTTTTAACCATATCTGCTGTATCATCTAAGAAATTAACAACCTCATCAGCATTTCGTTGTAAAACAAATCTATTTGTTCTCATTTTAGTAGAAATCTCAGTTGTCCAACCTGAAGAGTTTATTTTATGTGTTGCTCCAAATATTTGAAAGTATGTAAAAGGACCATAATCAATCCCATCAAGTTTAACTGTCTTATTATATTTTTGTTGTATATAATCAGTTTGTATAATATCACCAGGAAGTAACCCTTCTATACCATCTATATCTAATGATAATTCTGCGGGTATAATATAATCTTTTTTATATAGAGATTCCCTTGTAGATAATTTTTCAATATTACCTTGAACAACATCTCTTATCACTATAATAACTTTATTCTCCATTTGAATTACAGGAATCTCCCCACCTGGTTGAATCGAATACCAAGGTGGATTTGGTATTTTTGGATTTATTTTTTGATAGCTAACCCCCTCTATTAATTTCCCTTTCCGGAGCTTGCCCATAGTAATTATGTTGTTATCATCAGACTTCCAATTTAAAGTATCAATAACATCACCATCATGAAAAGCATATACAGGATCAACTTGATTTTTTTTAAGTGTCTTATTTTTTATGGGTTCTTGGGAGACTTCATTAACTGGCAACGCTACTCCCCAAGGTGCGTTAGGATTTATTTTTAAATTACCACCATCTCTAGTAATTTTTGAATTTGGTAAGCTAGCTAAAGATCCAATCCTATTTAATGTAGGGATACGATTCATATCAAGGCCCCAATTTGATGCTCTAATAGTTGGCTCCATATCAATTAAATAATCATCATTATAAATATCCGATATATCATTATTAAAAACAGCATTCAAATCTGAATTTTCATGTTGAGGATCATAAGGTACTTTCTTTGCAGTTTTATTACTACCATACATAGCAGTTAATGCCATAGAATTAGGAATTTTAAATTCTAAATTTTGACTTTTAACAGTACTTCCCATTTTAAATGATGGAAATTTATAAATTCCATCAGTTTTTAATGTACCATCTGTAGGATTAAAATCAGTATATTTAGTATCATTATTAGATCCTAAATTAACATCTATTATTTTAAGATTAGTAGTATCATATGGATCTGTAACTAAATGGAAGTCCCAAATATTAAAAAAATTATCATTTAACCGATCAAGTAAATTTTTGATACCAGCCTCTATATTAGCAGGTGGATTTATATCACTCACATGAACTACTTTTTGATTGCCCTTTCCATTCCAAAAAGTTTTGCTTCTTATAGGAGTACTAAATACCCTTTCAGCATTAACAGGTATACCAAATGCTTTTTGTATTTCAGATATATTTATTAATATATTTCTCAAATATCCTCTTGTTTTATTACTACCCTTTACCTCAAATTGTCTCTCTACCTTTTGACCATCGACGGTGATAGTCGGAGTGTATTGTAATAATGTATTTAATGCACTTTTAAATTCCCGATAGCCTTTCCTATTACCTCCTGTTGCTACAACAAATTTTTGAATACTTGGATTTTGTCCAGGAAGTAAAAATGCTAAAGGGTCTTTTGATTGTAAAAATGGATGATTTAAAATTTCAGTTAAACTTTTTTTGTTTTCAGTTAAACTTTCATTATTAATAATATAGTCCCCCAATTCTCTCCTACCACCAGTTCCAGCCAATTTAGCTTCTTCAGATTGTGCCATAGCAATAGCTTCTGGAGAAGCAAATGCTAATCCAGTATTTTTTACCTGACCAGCCGCTATAAGACTGCTTTCAGAAGGACTGCCCTCTGGTAAAGGTTCATTTGGAATAGGAACTCCTTTATCATCAAGTCTTGTATCAAGACTTCTAACAGTTAACTTTAAATCACCAACTCCATTTTTACTAGCATAAGATGTATATCTACTTAATATGTTATCTTCAAACCACCCCCAAGTAACATACATTCCATTAGCAGCATGCAAAGTATTAGGACTAAACCAAAGAACATTTTCTGATGTATCAGCAAAAATTCCTCCTGATTTTTTAGTATACCATTCATTACTTGAATGAAATTTATCATTTAGATGGCTTTCTAATTCAGGTTCAATTGCTGTTAGTGGTATTTCTTTCCAACCCCCCTTTGGTATATCAATATCTCGTAGGATTGTACCTCTTTCACCACCTGTTTCATAAGTATATCCTCTCATCCTTCTAACTAGCTCATCATCATATTTGTATCTATGTACATAACTCTTCCAATCTAATGGTAAATTATTAGGTAGAAAAATACTATCAAGTATATGTTCTTTTAAATTTACTAATGTTACCATAAGATGATCGATTGGTGTTAATCCAACATCAGAATTATTTTCATCATCATTAACTGCAGTTAAAGACCTTGCTGTAACTCCCTTATCTACAGGTTTTTTAAATAAATTAGCACCCATAGCAACTAATTTAGTAACACAGTCAAATCCACCATCTTGTCTAAGCTGATATTCAAAATTAGATATCACACCACCCATGGCACCATAATTTCCACCAATATTTAGTATTTTTCCTTGAGAGTTTGTAAATAATTGACTACTCACTCTACCATCTTTGTAGTAAGTACTTCCAAATTGCTGTTCTATACTTTTATTATCATTAACCCATCCCCAATCAATCATAACTGTTTTCCCAACAGTTAAAAAGTAAGGAGTAAGTCTTTCTAAATCTTCCAAAGAACCAACTGTCCAATTTATTGTTGCTTGTCTTATAGCTTTATATCCCCCTTTATAAGAAATTTCTACATCCTTTATTCCAGCTATTGGTCTAATCCCAGACCGACTTTCACCATTAAATTTAGTATTATAATAAATACCTTCACCAGACTTTTGAAATCCATGTTTCATATTTCCGTCATTATCTCTTTCACCACCTGAAATTATAATATTACCCTCATGACCTTTATATTCAACTTTAGGGTTCTTATTTGAAATCATACGAACAAATGGAGTTCGAGAAGATATATCTTTTAAAGTTTTATAAGAATTAGCACTAGGATTATCGGTAAAATTACCGTTAGTTTTTCTTGACAAGACTCTTTCTTTAGCATTCAGAGTTTCTTGAATTTTTTTACTGACAAATTTTGTGTACATTTTTTAACTATTATTACCTTCTGTCAAATCGATAATATCACCTATTTCAGTTGGTATTCTGAGCTTCTTTTCTAAATCAAGTCCAATTTGACCATTTCCTATTTCGTTGGCTTTTGCTATAATCCACCAAAGATTAGCATCACCATACATTCTTTGAGCAATTGTATCTAATCTATCACCAAATATAGGATACAAGAAAATATCCGTGTCTTTTATGGGTATATTAGGCACCACAGATGGTTTAAGAATTCTTTTACCATTTAAATCTATTTTTGTCTTTACTCCCTTATATCTCATTAGTCGCCTCCAAGGTTAAAAAAACTACCTATTCCAGCTGCAGCATCAGATACAGTTTCAGTAATACTATCATTTGGATTTGACCATTTTTTATACTCCCCATCATTACCTAAATCATAATACTCTTCTTGACCAAACTGTGAAAATAATTCTCTATACTTAGTTCTATTTGGAAAATTATTAAATCCTATACCTATCTTTGCCCCAAGTTTTTGGTCTTGAGTTCCTTTACTACCATCGGCTAACCAACCTAAATCATAGTGTTTACCCTTACCAGCCAATATATACTTTCCAATATGTTTAAATGTACAAGCAACTGATATGTAATGTGGGAATTGTAACCCATTTTCTATTTCCCAAGTTCCAGCATCCTCTACAGTAACAGTCACATTGTCCATTAGTCCTGGAGTATCAACAAACATATCACCTATAGTCAATTCCATAAAAGGTGTAATCATTCTTTCACCTTTTGTATATGACGGATAGCATAATCCAACTAAGTAATTCATTTTTTCCATTAGTACTGGTAATTCTTGTTTTGTTTTTGGATACACTTTAAAATTAAAAGAAACTGATCTATCAGTTCCTTGATAAACATATACTTTGTCTGGACGACCAATATACCTTTCTTCACCATATTCTGGTGTTATAGTGTCTGATATTCCGTCAAGAATTGCTCTGAATATGATGTACTTATTATTTACAACATCTTTGAATCTAAATTTTATAAAATCTTTTGTTTCTAAACCACCCTTATTGTAATTATGATGTATAACCTCGCCATCTACTGTACCTGCATATGGTGTTATGTTTACAGAGTCAACATTAGCAGATTTAGTGTCTCCTTTAATAAGACCCAGATCTTTGTCAAGTATTACAGGAGCAAAAGAAGATGGATTTCCTATATCATCATTTTTATCTTTTCCCTCCAAACGTGCATCAAGTCTACTTTCAGCACCTGCCACCAATCCACCAGGATAAATGCCAAGTTCTATTTCCTTTTTTTCTGACGGGCTTACAAGAACACTCGTTCCATAGCTGTTGTTAGAATTCAATTCATTATAACTTAAAGTTGAATGTCTTTTAATTAATCCTTCTTCATCATTTGGAAGATTATTAGCAGTTTGGTCATTAAAAGTTCCACCATTCATAGTTCCTGGTACAACCCCACCAAGAGCAGACTGAACATCTTCTAAAGCAAGATCAGCTGAACCCATAAATGAAACATTTCCATCCTTTACTGACTTTGGAGCAGATGATACTGGAAAAGCATACTTATTAGGATTTGACAATCCAAATATAGGTGTAATTGTAGCAGCATCTAATGTAGAAATTAGATTATTAATATTTGTATTGACAAAATTATCAAAAAAAGAAATTCCTGTATTAATAGATGGAATTAAACTTGTAACTTGTTCTATAACTTCATTACCAGTAGAAAAAGCTCTTGCCTGATTTGCTAATCTACTACCACCAGTTCCCAAAATCATATTTTCATATCTAGCACCACCAAGATGTCTTTCAGTATGTCCAATTGGTAATGCTACTGATGCAATTAGTGCGGCAAGTCCACTAACACCACCTGACTGTACCACGCCCTCCGGATCTGTTATCACACCAAGAGGAATATTTAAAGCAGACATTGGATTGTAAACTTTACTTTCTATGGTTGGATTAAGTCCTTGTAAAGCAAATTGTTTACCTAAAAATCCTATACCAGCAGGAGTTAATAAGAATTTACCAACCCTTATTTTATCAACTACATTTCTTTCAATTAGACCAGTGAAGGTTGGTGCACCTCTAAAAAAACCACCCAATAAACCATCTGCTCCAGCTAACAGAGTACCAACAATTCCTGTTTCAGATGTTATCGGATCAAATCCCCATCTACCATTACCAGGTCCTGCAACTCCGTCATCATTTGGAAATGGTCTCAGTATAAATGGTTGTGCAAACCCAGCAATATTGAAAGGATCAGAAACCTCTCTATATGGTTTGGTTATTAAATTCATATTAGGGTCTAAACCAGCAGGTACATTTAAGAATTGTCTTGTTCCACCATTTTCACTACTAAATCTATGTAATTCTGTAATACTAGCTATTTTATCTGATGAAGTCATTGTGTTCAAATCTAACACATTATCTCCAGTAAAAATAAAAGGTCCTACATTCTTTACACCAGTATAATCCGATTTAGCAGTTATTCTACCAGAAAGTTGCTGTGAAGAATTTATAGCATTTACTGCCAAAGTGCTTGATACTGATGGATCAGTTATAAGAGGGTTCAATAAGTTTGTAGAGGGACTAATAATTCTGTTTAAGTCTGTTCCTAACAAATTATCATCACCTATTGGTGCTTGTACATCATCAGAAAAAATATTTATAGAACCCAATTTCCATCCACCAACAGGACTAAACAAATCTGTATCTAAGGATATATTTTCAAATGGCGAGTCTAAAAAGTGATGTTGATATACATCTCTTGTTTTTTCATAACTAATTGGTATGCCAGCAATAGGACCCAACATAATTCCTCTAGGGTCTTCATTCCAAGTCAAAGAGAAGTCAACATTACCTACTGGCACATACCTACTCTCATAACTTGTAATTGGTGTTACCATAAATGGTGAAGTGAATTGTGGTTGTACATGTAAGCCTACAGGACCCGTCATAGTACCATCCACATCACCCCAAGTTAATGAAGGATTTGTTGGATATCTACTCACATAGTCCGATAGAGGTGTTGTCATAAATGGTGAAGTGAATTGTGTTGTACTTTCCCAAGTAGGATAGAAAGTATCAAATTCCCCAACCATTTTTTGCTCATAATTTGATGGAATACTATACTTATCAAATGAACCAAACCTATCTTTTTCATATGAGATAGCTGCTTCAGGCCATTTATTAGCAATAACACCCTCTCTTACCATATGAAAGAATGAACCACCAGCAGCTTCAGTACCAATAGCAATCTCACCAGGAGATTCTCCGTCATTTATTGTAATTCCCACATCTCCACTCTTAGGTAATGAGGGTAATTGAAAATCTGATGGTAAATTGGGATTATCAGTAACAAATCCTATAGCGTCATTATTAGGAAAAAAGTCTACCCCATTTTCAATCTGTTTATCTATACCTGTAGGTACTCTTTTAAAACGACTTTCTAAATCTGTCTTAGGCGTGAACCCATCAGCATCATCATTAGGGAAGAAATCTACTCCTTTTTCAATTTGTTTATCTATTTTATCAGGAGATGTTAATCCATACTTAAAATTTGATAAATCTGCTGTTAAATCTTTTAATGCCACTATATTCTCCTATGTCATTTTCATATCAGCTACTGTGTTAGTTAATCTTCTCATTAAAAATTGATTCTGTTCTATTAACATATCCATCCTTTTTTCCACACCGCTATTATCTACATTTACACCTTGATTTGGTAATGGAGCAACTACTTCAGGTCCTCTTTCTCCTACTATTACACCACCACTAGCAAGTTGAGGCATATCTTCACCCATACTAGATGTTATTCCATAATAGATAGCACCCATACCAGCTCCTACTCCAGCACCAAGAGCAAGTCCAGCTGCAGTACCAGCTGCACCTGATGCAACATCTGCAATTAATGATAAACCACCAGTTCGTACAGCCCTAAAAGCCATATAAAGAGCCATTAAACCACCAACCAAAGCAGCACCAGCAGCCATCGAACCGAGAAGAGACATTCTTGTCTTTTCTGCAGCTCCAGTAACACCATTTTGAGCACCTATAACTTTACTTAACTCTGAAACTTCTACACCAACAGCATCAGCAATAGCTTTTCTTTGTATAACATTTAGATTTGATAGTTGTCCAATACCACCCATCTGTTCAGCAACATTCTGTAACATACCATCTATATCACCCTCAAATGCTAATTGTCTAGCCCTATCAAAATTAATTTGTCTACCTAATAATACTGATGCTTCCATTTGTTTTTCAATTGAAGTTTCAAAGTCTAAAAGTGATTCAGCTATCTTATCCGCTGTTGCTAAACTGACACCAAACTTCTTTGCTTGTATAGCAGCTTTTGCCATATTAGTACCCGAAGCATCTGTATATTTTGCAATCAATTCTGCGTTTTGAGCCATATCGTCAAAAACTGCTGTGGGTGAAACACCAGCAAGTCTAGCAGCCTGAGCAACATTTTTCTGTTGCGCTAAAAACTGATCCATAGTTAAACCAGTTATTCCTCTCTGTATAGCAAATAGTTTAGCAGCATTTTCAGCACTTAAACCAAATCTTTTTTCTATAATCTTCAAGCTTAATGCTTGCATAGTGGTTAAATTGTTTACCGTTCCAAGTTCATCAGCAAATGATTTTACAGCATCTGAGTTAACTAGTAAAGCACCACCGATTGCTATGGTGTCTCTGTAAGCCAATCCAGTTGAATTAGCAAAAGAAGCCATTTTAGCAGCTACAGCTGCGGCTAAAGCAACAGAAGCACCCAATCCTACAGTTATACCCTTTACTGATGCTCCAGCTCCTTTGAATCGTTCTAGCATACTAGGTCCTAACTTATCTAATTTGTCTTGTGCTTGTTGATAAGACTTTGATGTCTCATTATGAGCAGCCATAACATTTTTTAATTTTTGTCTAGGAAATAAATCCATAAATCCTTGTGATAACCTTTTTCCTAAATTAGCATTCTCTGCTATGCCAGAAGTAAGACCCTCTATAGTTCCCTGTCGTATCGATTCAGCCCATCCGCTTGAACCCACACTCGCAGCTAAGAATTCACCTATTACTGGTATTTCTTTTATAAACGAATCTATCGCCTCAAAAGGTTTAGCAGCTAAGTCAGCAGCAGCTGATATTTGGTTATTTATTTTTTCGTGTTCTTTGGAAATGTTTCTTAGGTTTTTTAGTTGTTTAACTAATTCTTTATCACCTCTTCTTTTAGCAGCTATAATTTGTTTTGTAGCATCTAAGCTTTTAAATTCTTCAGTACCAATATTTTTTACATTTTCTACTATATCCTTTGCTAAATCTATATGGTCTTGATAAATTTTAGACTTTTTTTCTCCAAGTTCTTTTACTTTGACTACAGATCTTAGTAAAGATTTCATCATAGAATCAGCGCCACCTATAGCAGACGAAAATTCTTTTGCTGATTTTTCTATTTCTTTATATTGTTTACGAGCTTCTTCTGGTGTAGCCATTACTTATTAATCCATTTGCTTTAAAAGTTTCAAAGTTTCTTCATAAGCATCAGCAAATGCTGGATTTTCTTTCTTTTCTCTTTCCATATCTTTTTCAACGGATTTAGCAAGAGCATCTTGCTGTTTTGCGAGTTTTTTCATAGTAGGGCTATTTAGCCAAGCCTTAGCAGCATTCTTGCCTTTTTTCTTTCCGATTGCTTTTACAATACTACCTAAAAATTCTTTTACAACTTGTCTTTTAGTCATAATATTTTCCCCGATATTTTTGATATTAGATGTGATTAATCAATAATAAATATCAGTTTATCTAAAAATTATCTTTTAGTTATTGCTGGTCTAGACATACCTTTTTTAGATTTCATCTTTTTTGTTTGTTCTTCTGCGAGTTTCTTCTCAGTTTCCTTTTCCTTAATTAATCGTTTCATATAAAACTTTCTTAAATAAACTGGAAGATTATAGACATCTCTAAAGCTGAATGAGCCGTTAGAGTAATATAATAGATTAAATATTTCTTCGTGAATTTCTGGTTTGAACTCAGCCGTTAGGCCAAAAAAACCCAGGCGTCATCGGGACGCCTATACTCCTTTCTGACCCATCTGAAAATGCAACATCAGTAGTCATATCAACATCAGGAGTCATCTTAGCAAATTCTGTACGAAAGTGTAGAGCATCTCTTGATAGAAATTCGTTATCGACAAAATGATTTATTGTTTGTTTTTTATTATCACCATCTACTGAAAGAATAGTTTTCTTTAGTCTTGTAGTGATATCTGGATCTACATCAGGATTTATTTTCTTCATTGATTTTACTTCAGCATCAATGATTCTTTCATCTCTCTGATTCAGTAGTTTGTAAGTGATAACCCTTTTAGATGCTGGTAATGTCATTTCAAATTCATTTACACCTTTAGTGTACTCTTTGAAATTAATCTTCTTATCTTTGAGTTTTGTTAAATCAACCATCACTGTTTCCAACTCTTCCGTATCTGGATGTGGATACTGAATTTGATAGTCTTTACCATAACCCAATATACGAGCGGCAACCATTATTGCATTCTTATCACCGATTAGAATATCTTCGTATTTGATTTTTTTATCAACAATCAATGCTTGTAATAATCTATCGAACACAATACCCTTTTTGATAAGGTTTGTGGATGTTAAAATATCTTCTTCCTTAGCGGTCATATATTTAAGTTCAATTTGACCACTTGAAAGTGGGTTGTCACTATCATAAAACCAACCCTTCGATGGTAAGTCTACCATCTCAGTTGGAAATGAGTGTTCAGCCATATCTGACTCCTATGATTTTATTTTAGAACTATAACTATTTTTTACCAAATTTTTCTGCAGCTGTAACTCCAAGTCC
>CEUI01000440.1_pt1 | contig 11746 bp, 8 predicted proteins | sample 531411 | NCBI WGS metagenome assembly CEUI01 (sample SAMEA2622841, study PRJEB7988) | marine metagenome | isolation source: saline water (ENVO:00002010), including
CAGGCAGTTCTTACTGAATCTAAGTTAGGTTGAGTAGTTTGTTTAGCGTTACTGCCATTCCTTTGTACATCTACACCAAAAAAGCTTTTCTTAGTAGTAGATGCTATACCACCAAAAGGATTTTTTAACTCCAAGGCTGTAGTAAATGCCGACACATTTGGAGTTTGACTTCCAAACAAAGTGGTTCCACTATATGCCGTATTAGCAGAAGCTCCATTAATAGCTCCTGTTATAGATGTATTGGAATCATTAACTTGTAGTCTAAAACTTTGTGGCTTAATAGCAGACTTAAATAAATCTTTACGAGTATTAATCTCTCTTACTACGTCTGTCTTATAACCTGCTGAAGATGAACTATCAAGAGCCGTAGCCGCTACCGCTCCACCAAACTCCACCAGATCTTTATCTGCTCTATAAAGATAGCTTTGGCAGAAACGAAAAATATCTTGATGACTCTTAGAGCTATTAGCGTTTGTATCTGTGGCAAAAAATTGATCAGCAGAACTTAAGAAAGCGCCATCATAAACTTGTGCTGTTAGAGTAGTTTGCCCCGGTAATACATATCCATCAAAGTTCCAGTTATATTTTACTTCCGTCAGAGTTGTTATGTCAAAACTAGGGGGTTGGTTAGGATCAAAAATATTTACTTTACCAAAACTTCTTACACCTGTAAAAAAATGTAAAAAGCTGGCGCAAGGGCTGTCTTCACTAAGAGAGACATTTGCGCCCTTGCTTGTAGCAAACGGTTGTTGATCTTCCAGACTAAATGCTTTATATGCCATAACATGCGATCACTATTAATATTGTAGTCTAATATTAAAAATTTTCTCCGTAGAAAAATCCTTTCTTACCGGAGGCGAAGTTTTTGCTACCGCTAACAATTCATTATCACTATTATATAAACCTACAGTAGTAATAAAGGTAGTAGGATTGCCAGTAAGGTTAGAAGAAACAGAACCATCAACGGCATTTGTAATAGCAGTAGGATTGTTAGTAAAGTTAAACTCTCTATTAAATGCTCTTACAAAGAACATACTTCTCTTTATCAAATTAAGGCTTGTAAACTGAAGATTATTAACAGCAATAGTGTTAGCTGTGGCTCCAGTTCCAAACTGAAAGCCTGAAGTAGCGGCATCTAGAAAGTTAGTATTTCTAGAACTATCACCACCATGAAATACCAAAGTGCCACTATCGTAAAACACTGTACCTACAATGTTAGTAGTTTGCGAAGCTTCTACCAAGTCACCTTTTTGTCCCACACTACCCGACACGGTTGTCTCTGGCACATCAACAATAACCTTATTCTGTGCAGTTCCAAAACTAAAAGTAGCCGTAACACTACCCGAAAGAATAGCGTCATCAGTTGTCTCTCTACCAATAGTAATAACTCTCGCGATACCCGAAGTAGTAACATTATTCTGGGCTACTGGTATGGCATTAGCGGCAGAAGACGAAAAGAAATAGTTTGATATATTTCTAAACGCTGAACTAAGAGGTGTTGTAGTAGTAGTGCCCTGAGAGTTAACCAAAAAACCAGTAGATGTAGCTTCCATAACAAAAGCGGCAATACTTCTATTCTGAGCAGCAGTAGGACTTGTTATTTCATAGTTAGTTTTTGATATTACTGCTGCAGTTGTAACATCTCTATCTAAATCGAATGTGTTAATTGCCATAATTTATTTCCTATGTTGTAGTGCCTGATGCGCTTACAGTAAGGGTTACCTCTTTTCTTGCTCCGGTGTTAATGCCTGTTATGTCAATAATGGTAGTGCCAGACTTGCTACCTGCATTAGCACCTGTTCTTATTGTAAAGGTACCTACAGCATTATCAACTCCAACAGTAGGTGAAGCCAACCTTGCAATGTCAGGATCTCTAGATGTAGCTGCGTAGCCTTGACCATCAGTACCATTATCAGTAGAAACAGTAATACTAAGATCGTCGCCATAATCTACAGTACCAACCGTAGGAGTAACACTTAGAGTTGCAATCTTAAGCGTCCCTTGTGGTAATGAAATAAGTCTATAAAGTAGTGCGACATTTTCATTTGAAATAGGCTCCAATACAGGAAGACTAAGGATGTCTGCATCTTGATTGGTTGCCTTAGTAGCATCATAAAGCTGATAATTTATTTCGTCATCGCCAAAGGCAAACTTAGTAATCTGAAAACTACCATCGTTTTTTGCAAGAAGCTCCCTGCCCTTACGAGTTAAAATCGCGTCGATGACTGCGGTTGTTGAATCTAAGAATGCCATAGTATTTCCTTTTCTTTTATTTTAATAAATAAAATATACAAAATAAATAGTTTTTAAAAATAAGTTTAGCCGCTAACACTATCCTCAGCAGCGGGTTTCTTTTTAGGTGTCTTTTTAAAAGCTTCTAACTTTTCACTTTCAAAGCCATCTTCTGTTCTATACACAATAGTAACACTTTTATAATCTGAAGCAGTTTTTTGAAACTTCTTAACTACATTTAGAAAAGGAGTTATTTCATTAGGAACAGAATCAATATAAATAACTTCTGGCTTGTTCTTTATTTCTTGCTCTAATACTGTTAAAATATCTCGTTCATTACGAACCTTAACATTATGAATCTTGTTTAGATCCAAATGATCCCTAACAGAAGGACTCCAAAATGCTGGCTCATCTACAGTAATAACATTCTTGGAAATACTAGAAAGCATTAATGTAGCAAACCCTGCCTTGGTTCCTACTTCTATAATATTATCAATATCATCTGGATGGTTTTTAATAATAGTATTTTCTAGTTCCTTTAACTCATCATTACTAAACTGTTGATACTTAGAAATATATTTGTAATCCATTTTTTATCTCCTATGATGTAACCCTTACTCCGCCTTGATCGGCAAGTTGTCTAATAAATTCAGTATCCTTTGTTGAGTCAGTATTTACAGCAACTCTGAATACATTAGCGTCATTATTAAAAAGATTAACTATTCTAATAGGCACAATACCTATAGAGCCAGAAACAGAATCATCTACTCTTGCTTGAGTAACGCCAATGCTAGCATTAACAGCAGTTAATGATGTTACGACACGGGCTAACCTAAGCTCAAACTCTACAGATTCTGTTTCCAATGTGGATGTAAGTTGTGTGTCTTTATTTTTTATAACTCTACCTTGACCTTGTGATATGTTGCCAATAGTAGCTTCAAAAAAGTTAGTTCCATCAGCAGACGCCGGAAACTCAAACCTTAAGGCTGGTTGATCTGTTTTAAAAGAACGTCCTTTGGTTAGTAGTCTAGCTGTGCCTTTAATAATAGCTCTTACATTATTATCAATAGGTGACGCAGATGGCGAAATCAGTAACTTATCTAAAGTAACATCAATAACAGAAGCTGCTCCAGCCGCAGGCATAACTTTTACTGGTAGAAATCTTCCAACTCGGGTTGGTGAAAAACGAGGAGCATTAACAGTGCTTCCTGTGGATAAATTAGGAATAGCTCTATCTGATGTAACAGAGTTGGTTATAGTCTGTTGAAGCCCATCATACATATAGCCCATAAATGAAGCTGTAGTAGCTGCCGATGCTGCTAACGCTGTCGTATTCGCACTAGAGGCACCAGTAAGAGCCAAGTTACTTCCTGTATAATGAGTATCAATAGCAATATATTTCGTTTCTACCGGAAATACACTAGGTGTTTGGTTATAAGAAACTGCTGCTACATCATCAGAAAGATGACCAATGTCTCCACTTGTGGTAGGTGCGCCAACAAAGCCGGTGCCGCTTGACTCTCTAAAGCCAAACTGCCTTCTCATCTTTGATCTTTCTAATAAGTGGTTTTCTACAAAAAGGCCTTCAGCTAGTAGTCCGCTTTTAGCTGGCAAAAACTGTTGAGCGAATTGAAAAATACCACCAAATGTATCATTAAAGTTTTCCATTCCTTTAACAAACCTATTCAAGTCAGCTAACCCAACCGTAGATCCAGTTACACCTTGACTTTTTCCAGTGAGCGCCCAACCAGTGTCGCCTGCTAAAGTATCGCCACTATTAACTGCTAACCCCCATTGAGAAGTTATTTCGTGCCACCTCTTTTGAAACTCTCCTTTATAAGAAGACTTATACAAGTCTTCGGGATCGCCCAATAAGTTAGGAGGCGAAATGTTATTAAAATAATTTTTAATACTTCTATTAATAGCGTTTATGGGATTCAAACTAATACTAATGTATCCTGTATCTTGGATAGCTCCATCAATAGCATCTTGGCGTATTCTATCATTGTCTGCAGCAAGCCCTGCTGGCTTATAACCAGCTATCTTTCTCATATCACTGAATACCCTATATCTCTTCGTAGAGATGTCAGAGAAGCTTACAGGAGTTGCAGAGTTACCTGCAGTAGTAGAGTCTACAATAAAGTTGTATGGATTTTGTAACACCATATCCTCTTTAAGTTTATAATGAGCAGACAGGCTACTATAAGTGGCGGCATTACTAATGCCGGCATATGTATCTGTAGCGGTTGATCCTTGAAACGAAACTGATTCAAAGTTTTTAGTATGTTCTTCCAAGTCAACCTGCTTCAAGGCCACATTCCACACTCTAACTTCATGCATATACCCTGTAAATCTCGTATCACCGCTGCCAGGAAAATAAGATGGGAAAGAACTAGAGCCACCACTAGAACTTAAGTTAACTGCTGATAAAGTGTATCCCGTAGTTTGACTTGTTGATGCAGTTTCGGTTACTACTGATTCATAACCCCCCGATGGAGTTGCAGACAATACCATCGCATATACATTAATGGTATCACCAGAGCGACTCACTGCTACATTTAAGAAGTTATTAGCACTACCCGCACCTTGAATAAAACTTGATATAGAAGATTGAGTAGTTTGAGCCGATAAGGAAGCAGTAGCTACAGACTTAAACGATACTTGTCCCGATGGGTCTAGCTCGATACGATACTTTGGATGAACAAGTAATGTATGCCCTGTAGTAGAAGTTCCCGTTGCCGATACTCTCATCTCAATAGTAAAGTTATCACTAGGTTGAAAGTCAAAAACAGAAGCTGACTTATTAGCTACCGTTTGAACAAAGTTAGAACCTGTAGCATAAAGGGCTGGTACATCAACTTCTTCTACTTCCGTTACTTGAATGGGTTTTGCAAAAATAGAATATTCATTTACCTTCAAAAAGTTTCTATCTACACCATATATTCTACCAATAGACTCCAAAGTTTCTCTTGTGCCTTTAGTTTTGATAAGGTGCATTACATTATTAAGTATTCTATTCCAAATCTCGTAGTTTATCTGTTGAGTTGTATATCCACTCGGTGAAGCCTCAATAATACTATCAACAACAGCACTCTTTCTTGCGTTTTCAAATACTTGAACCCCAAACTGTTTTAGAAATACAGGAATAAATTTGCTTGGAGTTCTATTAATCTCACCATAGTCTATGTTTTTTACTGCTGGTATTTGATTGGCAAAAGCTTTTATCTCATCTAGCTCATCACCAAAAGCGGCTAACAGCCGCGCCAACACATCTTGATCATCACCTGTAAACAATGTGGCCGGCAATAAGTTCTGTAGTTTCTCCGCTCTTGTAATAATAGTTTCAGCAGTAGAGCCAAAGATAACTTGAGAACGATGAACACCACTAGAGGTTCCTACTATTTCAGTAGCGGTGCCAGCAGTTTGATCTATAACATTAAGTTGTTCGCTTTCGTAGTTATGTGCCCTTGCAGAAATAGATTCTATCATTCCTGTTTGGCTACCAGTGATAGCATTGCTCGTATTTCTATATACAGCTATAAGGGGGACACTTTCACCTTTTTGATTTTTGGCTAAAACAGTATTGTTAGAAGTAGCATTTACATTACCAGAAGTGTTACCAGTAACGCCAAGCCTATCTAACACATACAAGGTAAAGCCATCAGCTTCTTTACGAAACTTATCTACTTCAAAAACTGCTTTAATTCCTGCGTTTGCATCACTGGTTAATTCAGCGCCAGCGGATAAACCAGAAAGACCAATAGGATACTCATTAATAATCTTCTTTCTTACTGAGTCATATTTTCTTACTGCATTACCAAAGAAGATGTGTTGAGAAAAATCATTATAGTCAATAAGAGGCAGAACTCTAGCGCTACGACCAGTGGCAGAGATATCTGCCAACTGACCACTAGCAGCACCTAGTCCCGATAGAGAGGCTACTAAACTATCAAATGTTATTCCATCAGCCATTTATTAATATCCCGACTTATAGTCTATGTCATATACATTACCTATTTGGAAGTTCCAATCATTCGGTTTGTCGTAATGTAATATTTCGCCCTTTGCGTTCAATTTTAACACAACTTTGTATCTCATGCCCTCATACAGCAAGCTTGCGTCCAAATCAAAATAGTTACCGTCTTTATCAAATGAAAGACCAAAGGCTGGCACTTCAACATCATTTGTTACTAACTCTCTTATCTCTACGGTGCCACTTTGAATAACACTATTGCTCATAGCTGTGCTTGTTCCCGTTACTGCCTGCCATTGAGTTGTCTTGTCTCTTACAAAGACTCTAACTCGTTGATACGTTCCCTGCTCGTATCTGTTTCTTAAGTTACCAAAAGATACTTCATAGTTAGCTGTCTTAAAGTCTTGAAAACCAGATACAGGTAGAGTGCAATCAAAAGAGAAGCTATTAGATATCTCTTCACCCGCGGTTGTAACAACCCAAGTATCCACAAATGCTGTGCTGCTTGAGGCAGCAATATTAATACCTGTAAGTGGGCTTGCTCCACCGGCTCCATTAGTAGCTGACCCAATAGCTAGCTTGTATATTCCTTTAGAAACACGACTAGCTGTCAAGTTTCCTCCTACAGCAGCTGCCAAACTCGTTCCATTACCACTTAAGTTAACATAGCCAGGAAATGGACCCGAATCATTTAAGTCTGCTAACTCACCATTTATCAAACTATAATAATACAAGTTAGCTGTCTTGCCAAACACAATACTATTTCTATTATCTTTTATTTCTCCAGGCCATTCCATCTGAATGTATGGCTGTTTCCTTGTATTGGTTTGCCTACTATAAAACTTCTTACTATAAAAACTTGAAGAAACTGTAGCCGTAGCTACGCCAGCAGAAGTTGCTTCACCGGCTGTTATACACTCTTGAGCGTCCGACATACGAACCATAAAGCCATAGTCAGCACTACCACCAGCAGCCACACTTGTTCCTGTAGCGTAGTTTAAATAAGCTTTGAAGTAATCTGTCACATCTACTTTTAAATCTTCTTGACCAGTTTCAAAATATTGAGAAGCACTATTAGAGTCATACTCTCTATTGTCCCAACCAATATATACATTACCACCAGTTCCACCTCTGTTATAGTTCCAAGCATTAGTATTAGAAGCGCTAATGGCGTTAGCATAACCAGTTTGACTAAAGGTGTCATTATCCACACCTTGACCTTCTGTCCAAGCAGCAGTTAGCGGAAAAACATCAAGTGTAAAGTTTTCAGCTTGAACTTGACCATGCTTTGCATTTTTCATACACAAGAAAGCAGTAACAGTAGAGTCTGTTCTTGGATCAGGATATTTAGCCAAACTTACAATACTTGAACTTAATGCTGATAAGTCAAACTGTATTAATATTCTGGATCTTTGTTTTACTGGATCAGCTAAAGTAGAGTTAAACTTAGTCCATGTTTCCAATATAGGAGAAGCCCCAAAGTTTGATGTAACACTTTGTTCAGTAATCCATGTATCTTTAGTTGCAAAAGCTCTTGCTATAGTGGCCATTATGAGGTTCTCCCAACAATGTCAAAATTCGGATACTTGAGTTCCCAACAAGTATCTTCGGGAAAATATACAATTCCATTTTCAGTGTTAGCTGGTATATTACATTGATAAGCCGAATATGAGCGACCATCAATAATACCAGATTTACTTGTTATCTTAAAATCTACTACAGACCTAACTTTAGTCAGTGCCTGTAATCTAGATGTAAAATTAGAAATTACCATAGTAGCACCAAAGTTAGTATTCTCTAAAATAAAAATACGTTTCAACAAAACAAAACAATCTAACAAAGCATCATTAACATTAAAGTCTTGGTTAGGAACAATAGTAAATTCAATACCAATATCACAAATACGACCAGCTGTAATTCTTACAGTATCAGAAAATGATTTGAACTGTCTAAGATAAGTTTCTATATTATTTTGTAATGCCCCTGTAGGTAATGTTAATACGCCAGAAGCATTACGAGCTAGTGTAATAAGCTCAACACCCAATGTGTTATTGGGATCTTTTCTTGCATAACTTCTAAACACAGAGCCAAACTCTGTTGGCATTGATAAAACTCTTACTTGATAATCTTCTAATGTAACTGCTCTATTTTGAGAGTTAAAAAATTGTAACGCATTTTGTCTAATAGCTGTTCTTCCTTCTCTATCTGCGCCACCAATGGCTTGCTCAACATTACTAATACTTAAGGTTCCTAACACATTTTGAGCTACTACAGGATTAGAAGTAGAGAAATTAGAATTCTTAAATGAAATAACTCTCGACACAAATGAGTCCAAAGTTCTTGGGCCAACATTGGTAGCATTACCACCACCATATCTATACTTGATATCTATGGTAACATCTCTTGGCGCATACCCAAGCCCACTTGTTTTCAAAAAATTAGAAGAATCTACAACTGCCGGAGCAAAACCAGAAGGTGAGCCTCTTAGAGTGGGTGGTAATACAAAATCTTCGGGGTTTGGTATTATTTCAGAATCTTGTAAGTCAGTAGTCCCCGAACCAAAAATAATAGAAGTATCGCCGTTGCTTGATACATGACGAGTGAACCTATAAGGTATCTTTTTATATTGAAGAATATACTCCGCATCGCCCGAAGAAGAAGTTGTGTTTTTATATCCTGTAAATATTTGACCTTGTGCTAAATTATCAACTTCAAAATACTCTTTACCATCCGACGCTGTTACAGAAACTATCTCTGTTATATTGCTATCGGGTAAAGTTAACTTTAAAAAAGGAATAGCATCGCCAACTTTGTATGAAAATGTTCTCGTAGAGCCAGCCATAGCAGAAAGGCTTGTGATAGAATACTGAGTAGTGTTTCCTATTTTTGTTGTGACTCTATTGGTTGCGCTTCCAAAATCAGCATCATTTAAAGTTTCAAACTCTATTGAAGGTTCAAAGTTAGTAACAACCTTGGAACCCTTCTTTAATACAAAAGAAGAATCACCAGAAGTAGCATCATCAAAAGTAGCACTAACTGATAGCTCCACTACAGCAGGTCTGGCAAACTTGGGCTTATATCCTAAGTTTTGAGCCAGAGAAAAAATATTCTTTTCTTCTATTGCTCTATCTAAAAAGCCTTCATTAACCTGCCTATCAATATAGAACGACATAGTGTCGCCTATATAAGCTAATAGCTCAACAATAGCCATTCCACCAGAAGCATCATTAAAGTCTCTATAGTCATCTGGAAAATATCTTTGCAGATAATCTATTAGATCCGCTTTAATAGAATCAAAGTCTTTTGAAAGGTAACTAATATTAGGCGTTTGTTTAGTTGCCTGTCTTGTTGATTGATAGTCTGGCATTTTTTATCTCTTTGTATGTTGTTAACTCATCATCCCAGCTGTAGTTGCTGTTTGAGTAGCATAATTTAAATCTATCATATCGGGTATCCCCGCATATTCAAAAGCCATTCTTACTAAAATATCATTTGGATTTAGTGCCGTTCCTCCTGGCACTGTATCTTGTGTATATACATTTATTGATAACATTGTAACCTCTGGCATCCAAGTCTCAAGAGCACTCTGTACTTCTGCTCCAATTTGAGCTTCCATCTCCCCAGTATCAACCTGTTCAAATAACTGACCCATAAGAGTAGGAATGTTGGTTCCAATACCTGGCTGAACCACTCTTTCTCCCTTAACTGTCATCAAAAGAGTTTTTATATTCTCTCTAACAGCAGCAGTAGTAGTATTGTTCATTTCAAAAAAACCTCTACGATAAGAACGTAAAGGAAATTTTAAGTTTATTCCCATAGCATATCTCTAGTTTATATATTGTCTTTGACTATATACTTCTTCAAACCGTTCTATCAAGGCAATAAAACCATCTCTAGTCGCATCAAAGCTATCTTTCAAATCATTCATATCATTTTGAACTCTATCAGTTACTATATCTGTTTCAATAGTAGTGGTGTTTCTTGGGTTAGCAGCCCCTCCAATACTTATCTTTTCATATTCTATTGTCTTTGTTCTTTTTTGCGTTCTGTATCCTCTATTAACCGCTTTATCTGGCTGAGGAATCCTAATAAACTTAGATGGAATGGTAACACTTGTTCCAGGGGTTCCGGCAACTTCTTCGGTAACAAATTTTGGTCCAATAGGAGTCATTACTGTTCTGCTCACACTTCTTGAGCCAGTTCCTGGCACATTCACTGTAGTAGCAGGTACAAAAACACTAATAGGTGGTTGTGGCTCCATCTTAATGCCCAAATTAATCAAATCAGTAAAGCTAACTTCTTTATCGGGAATATCAATATTGATTTCTGGAATAGTATGAGTATGATTTAGATAAGAATCAAACAATATGCCCATAGTATTAACAATACCTTTAACAGACTCTAACATGCCCCTTATTAACTGATCTTGTTCCGTAAAATATTCTTCTAATTTTTCTCCCAACACCTGCCTATACATAGACTCTTCTGAATCAGTAGTATTAGATACATTATATATTTCATTCGCAATATTAACAATAAAGTTTTTTCTTTTTTCTACCAAAGTAGAAGTATCTGGAACTTCTGGTATAGAGCTACGGGTTATTTCTTCTACCAAATCATCCGCGTTAGGAGTTTGTTTAGTAAATTGACTACCTAAAATTGAAACTGCGCTATTGGCAAAATGGGCAGTTTTAGTAGATGAAGCTCCTATAGTTGGCTGTACAGAGGGTTTATAGGTTCGTGTTTCCAACACTCCCATTTCCAACACCCCTGGCTTACTAGCGCCGCCCGACATTGGATTAAAGCTATGTTTTGTATAACTGCCACTCCGTCCTTGAACGATTACATCGCCCAGCTGACCAGGCAATTGAAATATTTTTTTACCCTCGACGCCAGCTGTATTTTGTTTTGACCTATCATGTAAGTCTTTAACATCAAAAGCCTTACCATAACGAGATAAAGAAAGAGGATTGCTTTCTCTTCTTTGCTCATTAGTAAGCTTAAGGCTCATTTTATCAGAATCATTTACTCTTCCTATCCAATACCCTCTAGAGTTAGACTTTATGGTTTCGTGAATAACTAAAATCTGCTCCCCTATTTCTGGTATAGCCATAATGGCATTTGGTATAAATGGAATATACCATTCGGGAATATCGTTTTCTGGAGTAGGAGTGCTACTACCTTCTCCAATAACCCTAGCATTAATAGAATATTGAGGTAGAAAGGCAGCAGTATTGTCGTTAGTATTAATGCCCATCTTAACACTAATAACAATAGCTCTTTTTAAAACAAAAAATTCCGGAACCTCCCACTGAAGCGCACTACTATATAAGTCTTCTTGGTAAGTGCCAGACTCAAACAATCTATCTATAGATGGGCTTTGATTCATTTTTCTTCTTCCGCTTCTGGTGGCTCTTCAGTTACTTCTATTTCTATTTTTCTTTTAACAAGCTCTTCTTCTAACTCTACCAAATCATTTCTTACTTCTATTGACTTCTTTCTAACATAATCCATTAGTTCAATCTGATCTTCATAAACTTG
>CEUI01031828.1_pt1 | contig 11727 bp, 22 predicted proteins | sample 531411 | NCBI WGS metagenome assembly CEUI01 (sample SAMEA2622841, study PRJEB7988) | marine metagenome | isolation source: saline water (ENVO:00002010), including
GGATTTTTGATCGCCCTGTTTTGCTCTACCAAGTAGGGCTCTCTCTTCTTTTTTCGAGTGTTTTTTCAAATTATGTAATTTTGGTTTGAATCACCCACAACATTCTAATAAGCCAACCAAAAACCAACCTAACCGATCCTAAAATTAAATCAACCGTTTTAAACCAGAATCCAGTTTGTCTATTAATATAGTCTAAAGCGAACTCTTGGGTTCGCTCCATTGCTTCTTTTCTCTCTGAGTTATCTAGCTCTTTTAAGCTCAAAAAGTTAAGCTCTTTCAATTCGCCTTTGAAAAATAAAGCTCTAGCGGTTACTTCATAGTCTTTCTCGTTTAATCCATTATTTAATACAGCAGAAATCATTTCTATATCGCCAGTATAATCATCAAGCTTTTCAATCTCTCCTGTTTCGGGGTCTTTTTCGAAAAAATCTCCCTCTTCTGTGATTTCGTACTCCATGAGCATAGAGTCTCGGCAGATACTGCTTGTGGCGAAATGAATATCATTCCAATCTACGCTTTCAAGCTTTTCTTTGTGCTCGTTAGGCACAAACGATTCAAACTTTTCACATACGACAAAATTAATTCCAATCATTTTCTATTAACTCCTTTAAGCGTTTAAGGTGGAAAGTCATCCATCCTTCTCCAGCCTTGGTACTTTCGGTTTTGGTTTTGGTTTTGGTTTCTGCGTCCTGAAACTCAGAAATTTCTATCATAAACCCAACAAGGTTTAAGGCTTGTTTCTTTTTATCATCCATCGGAGCGGTTCTCTAAGTAAGTGTTTACTTTTCTTTTGTTTATCTTTAAAAGATCAACGTCTTTGACAAAACCGTAAAGCACTTTATGAGCATTTACCAATCTCATTCCATTGTCACATAGCATTTCAGCCCTTACCGTTAGACCTTTGAAATCATAAAGGCTTCCATTTCTCACATGAGAACGCTTCTTTTTAGCTGTCTTTTTTAAGTTCCTCTTTTTCTTTAAGAGGGGGAGAAATTTCCCTGTCTTTTTAGACCTAGCCACTCTTTGTCCAGTTTTCATTCTCTGGACGATCACATCTTTCATGTTCATGTTGAATTTATTCTATTCTATTCTTGGTCTAATGTCAAGGACTTACTTGCTTCTGTCCAGCCTCCGTCATACTTCAAAGCGCCACCCTCATAATAAGATTCTATAGATTTAATAACTTCTTTGGCTGTTATCATGTTCATGCATTTGGGGATTTTTAAATTTATTTTATTTTCTGAAGATGGTAGTTTTATTTTGTAATTGACTTCCTCAGGGTAAATGCAAAGACTTTCATCCTTATCGTCTCCATCTCCTAATGGAAACGATCTCGATTTCCAACACCCACCATTATCGCAACAATCTAAAGCTCCATTAAGAGACAGAAACCTATGATGAGGGTAAGCTTCCCAATTAGCTGGCTCTCTACCCCCAGCCATAACTACGCAAGCTCTATTTATTGGCATGTGACGCTTTGTTTCAACGGCAGCAGCAAGATGCATCCCAAATGTAACTGGGCAAACAACCCCAGAGGAATGGTGAACAAGCCTAATCAACTGCCTAGTGTCCGTTTTTCCTATAAGGTTAATTACGTTTTTAAGCGGGGGGTGGTGATGATAAGATTCTCCACACTGAACAAATAAAATCTTATCTTTAAAGTGGTTAACTACTTTTTGATATTCTACTGGGTTCCACCACTTGGCTGTATAATCATATTTTCCACCACTAAATAAAATCCAAAAATTTTGATCTATTCCCATTTCCCCAACTTGAGACATCCAAGATTTTTCTAAATCAGAAAGATGTATATCCCCCTTGAAATCTCCAGCTTGTATTTTCACATCAAGCTTATCCTCTAGGAAAACCCTATACCCATGAATAAAATGCCAAGGTTTTGTATTGCTATCATGGATTAATGGATATTCGGTTTCGATAATATCAACATCTTTATCGTCTTCAGACAGGGGAGTTAAGTGGGGGTTATTTAACCAAATATCTGGAACTGGAGTTTTAACTCCTATCAAAAAATTGGGATGAGAAGCTTTTAAGTCTCTCACTGCTGAAGAAAGCATGAGTAAATCTCCAGGAGACAAATCGCTTTTTAAAATAACCTTTTTAAGATTGGATGAATTCTTTGAGTTTGCCTTTGTCATCTGTATAATAAAACCTCTTAAAGCCAACTTGGCTAAGTAGGTGAGAGCAACCAGAACAGGGCTTGCTCATTCCTACTTTATTGTTTTTGTCTATTCTAACATTAAAAAAGGTATAACGAGAACAATTCTCCTCTCCAATTTTCAACCAAGCAGCTAGTTCTGAATGTATGCAGGGGTTATACTCGTTATCCTTCTCGTCTCCATCTCTGTAATTAAGAGTCGGTATTTTTGGGTGGGTTTTATTGTAGTTGTTCGAGGCTATGCTTATCAACTTGTTTTTATCGAAAATGAAGGTCACATGAAAGGCTCTTCCCGTTCCTTTGCTGGGTTTTAGAGCCTTGGCTACTTCAACCGCACGATTAAACCTATTTACTATTGATTTAGCGTGCTTCATTTAGTTTTTCTAATTCAATATTAAACTCTAGGGCTAGATCAAAAGTTCCCGTGGGTTCGTAATTATCCAATAATTCAGAATAATATACTTTATTAATTTTCTTCTGAGCAATTACTTTTAAGCACTCTGTGCAGGGAAGGTGCGTGCAAGCAAGTAGCTCTACCTCATCGGGCTTAACAAAATTTAAAACATTAGCTTCCGCATGAAGAACTTTTAACCTCCTCTTGTCTCTGTCAGACCAATCTATATTTACGTTAGATGGCGCTCCATTGTAACCAAGCAATATAGACTTGTCCTTTTTGATTATACAGGCTCCAACTTGTACATAAGGGTCTTCCGACCTAAAATTCGCAATATCATATGCAAGTTTCATGGCTGTTTGTTCCCAAGAAAGCCTATTTCTGCCGTTTCTGGACATTTTTGTAAAAATTACCCTATTCTTTCTAAAAGTCAAGACTCAAAAGGTGTAAATAATATATATGCCAATGGAGTTGATCACAATGATAGGTGGAGGTGTTACGGGATTCATCTTCCGATACCTTGCTGAAAGAGCCAAAGAGCGTGCTGAACTCTACAAGATGGCTTTGGGTATCAAAACCGCTCAAGATGACAGCGCGGATAAAGCCGCTAAAAGAGTCCCTGTAGACGCTGGAAAATGGATAAGGCGTTTTATTGTTGTTGTAATTTTATTTGGAGTAATATTGGCTCCATTCGTGTTATCTCTCTTGGGGATGTCTACCATCGTTCAAATCGAAGAAGAGCAAGCTAAATGGCTCTTCGGTTTGTTCGGTGGTGGTACTCAAGTAACCTTTGTAGAACTGAAGGGGTATTTAATGGTTCCCGAAGTAAGGCAAACTCTTACCGCTATCGTTGGATTCTACTTTGGTAACGCAACAGCCGCAGCTAGGTCGTAAAATGGCAAGGAAAAATAACAATAATTACAAAGGCAATAAGAAAAGAGGCAAAAAGACCTCAATCGGTGCTGGTCACAGAACTAAATACTCAAAGCGAAACGCTAAAGGTAAAATTAAAAAATATCGTGGTCAAGGCGGGCCTCGTAAAAGCGTAAAAAGATCATGAAACCCGACATTCCAAGACTGGTTCCTATTTGGTTTTTACCAGTAGTATTATTGGTTATTTTTTTGTTAGCTCAGTGCGGATGCAAAACTGGAGGAAGAACTATAAACCCAAATTCTTCGGGTATTAAAATTATTCACCCATCAAGCCTAGAAAAACAACCAAATGGTACATATAAAATAAAAAAAGCCAACCCAATGGCTCAGGCTAAACACGTACCGTCACCAATGGTTAAAAGCAAACCAGTGAGACCAACTATAACGGAAATCTCTTCTCACTCATTGGAAAAAATTCAAAGTGCAAAAGCTAATCCTGTTATAGTGAATCCACCGAAAGCCATACTAGAAACAGCAAAATTAAAACCCGTTAAGGGGGCAGTTGTAAAGACAGATGGTCACAAAATTTATTTATCTGTCCCTCCAGCTAACACAAATAAAAACAACCCCGCCCCAAAGCCTAAAGAAGAGCCTCAAGAAGAAAGCAGAACAGTGATTGATTGGATTGGTTTATGGATGTTTTACTTCATAGCTTTCTTGGCCTTAGTTCTGGCTTGGTTAGGGGTAGGCATATACAGAGACTACAAGAAAGTAAAAACCCCAACGAAAAAATCCAAAGCAAAGGCTAAAAAAACAATTAAGAAAACTAAATCACGCCGAAAAGCTTCAAAAGAATAACAATCTGTAAACCTAAAGTGCAAAAAGCCAAAAGGGTTCGTAATAATTCCATAAGATGGTTACATCTATCAAGTCTTTGTTCAATGTTTTTTAGTTTCATTTTTCATCCTCCACCAGAGATTCGAAGTTGCTTCTTAAATTTTCTTGATAAAATCGTTCCGCGATAACACCAGAGCTATTCCCAGAGCACCAGTGATGATTAGCCCTGTCTACGCTTTTGTACATTGCTAAAAGAATTCGTCTTTTGAGTTCTGTTTTTGCGTTTATTTCCATTTTAATGCCTCGCTTGTATTGGGGAACTGTTTAATAAAGATTTTTTTAATTGCATTTGCTATATCCCTGTGTTCTTTTTGCGTGTTCTCTTGACTTCTTAATTCAATGTAGTGAACCCAGCTACGAACGGTTCCGTTCATGTACATGGTCGTCTTGGTATTTAATGGTAAAACTGCACGAGCGCATTCTTTCGCCACCCCAGCTTTAAGTAAGTCTTCGTAAGCCTTCATGGAATTCTTCATGGCTTGATTGGCTATATAGTACGGGTTAACTTCTCCAGACTCTGAATTTAGTTTATTACTATTAGGAATAACGTCGCTGCTGCTTTGCCTATTCTTTTCGGCTGGAGTTCGAAGCTCTAGGTCTTCCAAATTTGTAGCCTCACTATATCTTTGAGAAAATTCTTGGAACGAAAAACTTCTATGCCTTAATATTTGAGCCGCAATTGCTCGACTTGTTTTTATTTCTACGCACATGCTTGCAAGCTCAAATGGAGACCAGTGTTTGTGTTTTATTAAAAACTTTATAAGCTTTGGAGCAGTCTCCATGTTCATTTGGTTATCGGGGTTTGAAACCCTAGCGCAATAGACAATTATATCTTCCGCTGTCATAGGCGAAATCCCTGTTGCCGTGCTGATTTTGGGGTCTGTTACTGATACTAATGTGACGTTCATTTTATGATCTCCAAATATCTGGGTCTTCCGCTCTTTTCCTTCTCATGTATTCTCGTTTTTGCCTACGTCTTTTTTCTGGGTCTTTTTGGTCGTAGTTTTTTCTAGCTCTTTTTCGGGCTAGCTTGCCCTTGTCTGTTTTAAAATATTTTTTCTGATATTTATATATATCGTCCACCTTTGGGTCGTTTTCGGCCTGGGTTTCATTTTCGTCCTGGCGTTTTTTATGTGTCATTTATAAAAATCTATACTTAACTGTCCTTTTCGTCTTTCTATCACAATAAATAAATAAAATTTGGTCTTTACCTTCCATTGGATTAAAATATTTTAACCATTCAATATCAAATGGGTGCTTTGAGGTATTCCTGTAGAGGTCAGAAGTGTCCCAGCTACCATCTTCTTTTTTAGCTATTTTTCTTTTAACTTTTTTCATTTGGATGATTATGAATATCTTTTTAAAGCATTCAAGCAGTCCTCTGCATTTGCTAACGTTTCAATTTGTTTTGACATTTCTTCTACAACTTGAGGGTGTTCCCCTATCCCCGCTGGGTTATTATAGTAAACCTCTAGTGTTGCTAGGGCTTCGCTTCTTTTTGCCTCGTATTTAGCAACGAGAGCTTTAGTTAACTGGTGTTTTACTTCAGTGTTCATATTATGTATAAAGTTCTAAGTACATTTCTGTATCATTTTTAGCAGCGTCTTTGAGGTCTTTTTCTATTTTAGATGCCAACTCGTCAATCGCTACGTCCGAATCTAGATTAACTTGCCTTCCTTTGTATTGACTAAGGGAATCAGTTACTACGTCTTTTATTTTGCTCATGTATTTCTCCCGAAAACTTCATTTGATTGTTGTGTCACCCTAATGAAAGTAGCGCACTTTGGCATATCTTTCAAGCTTCTAGCTCCAATATAAGTACATGTAGAACGTAGGCCACCAAGGATATTTTCTACAGTGTTTTTAATATTTCCACGGTGTTTTATTCTTATGGTTTTACCTTCTGAAGAGCGATAATTTGCAACGCCGCCGTGGTATTTGTTCATTGCCGTGTCGGAACTCATCCCGTAAAAAGTCTTATACTTTTCTCCATCTACTACTTCTTCTTGTCCAGCAGATTCCGTATGTCCCGCCAGCATACCGCCAAGCATAACAAAATCAGCCCCAGCGCAAAAAGCTTTGGCAACATCACCAGCGCAGACACAACCGCCGTCAGCCATAATGTGACCACCAATGCCGTGAGCCGCGTCCGCACATTCGATAACCGCCGAGAGTTGGGGATAGCCAACACCAGTTTGTACGCGAGTAGTGCAGACACTCCCGCCACCAATACCCACTTTGACAATATCTGCTCCACTTAAAATTATCTCCTCCGTCATTTCGCCAGTGACAACGTTACCCGCAATAATAACAAGCGATGGATGCTCGTCTCTGACTCGTTTAATAAAATCACAAAACCTTGATGTGTATCCGTTAGCTGCATCAATACAAACAAATCGTGTATGGTAAAAATTCCAAGTGATCATCTGGAGATAGTCTAAATCATCTGCCCCCTCTGGATCATACTTGATTCCAATAGAGGGAGAAATATGTTCGTAAATTCTATTCTTCCAATTATCGGAGTCGCGGTCATACTTCCAATTTTTTTCGTTAGCTTCTCGTTGCTCTTTATTTTTCCAAATACCATAGCCGTTTAATTTGTGCCCCCAAACGTCACCGTCGTAATGCTTGCTAATGCAAGTGAGCATACGATATCTAGCAAGAGCCTTTGCTGTTTCAAAAGTTCCTACCGTATCCATATTTGCTGCAACAATAGGAATGCCTTTCCAGCCATAAGCTTTGGGATCAGAGCCTTCACCGCCAGCGTTCTTGAAGGTAAACTCTCGCACTAAGTCAACATCACTGCGAGATGTTAATTCAGAACGCTTCGGACGAAGAAGAACGTCCTTGTAGTCTAACTTTATTTCAGACTCAATTCTCATTTGCTAATATATTTAAAGTTTCTCTAGGGGATTTTACATTATAAGCAATGCCCTTATGCTTCACTACGTCGTGATAAATATCATGATCATTACCGCCTATCTCACACTTGTCTCCAAAATAAACAATTTTTCCTTTAAGGTGTTTTCTTACCCACTTACTTGCTTGGGACTTATTAAAACCTTTGGGCTGTATATCTATGCTTATCTGACCACCTATGCGAAAATCTAAATCTTTATACTCTCTTTCGAGAAGTCTTACTATGTCCTTTCGTTCTCCATTTTCTTTGTCCCACTTGTAGTATTTAAGCCTTTCTGTGGCGCTGGCGTTTCTGCCAATAGTAGTAAAATTTATCATTCCTGGTCTACGTTCTATTATACTGCCTCGTCCACCTTTTTTTGTCTTAACTGGAAAGCTCGTATACATTTGAAATCCAGTCAAAGTTTCCACAAGAATCGGGTCTGGAGTCCACGAGTTTTCATAAACAAGCCCATCGCTGTTCCAAAACTGGTTTGCCATACAACAAAAAATACCCTTACAGCCAGTAAGCACCGATTCGGGAACTTGTTCTTTTACTTTTTCCAAGTCACTTCCTGCAACCAGAAAAACAGATTTATCATTCATCCAAGCCAAAAACTCTTTGAGAAAATCGTTAGACATTTTTTCTCTAGGCTCAGTTAAAGTGCCGTCTATGTCGAATAGATAATTGATTAATTCAGATTAGCCAAACCTTACGCTAAAGTCAATAAAAAAACGCCACTAAAAAGTGACGTGTGTTTTTTATATTGCAGAAAAAAGTCTACTTCTTCTTTTTAGTAGTAGTATCTTCCCTCGCTGAAGTTGCTGTTCCAAGTTCACCTTTCACTAGAGGAAGGGTTAAACTAACACCATCGGTTCCAGCAGAAGCTCCCACTACAGAAGTTTCATTTGCTTTCGGTCCTAATGTGACAGTACTTGTACAAGCAGACGTTAAAAAAAGAACGCCCGCTACCAATAACGTAGTTAATGTTTTCATTTTTTGTTTTGTTTAAAGCGTCCCGCGCTCCTATCGGCAGTTCGTATTAAAGCATTTAGCCCAACCAACATAAACTAAACACTTAACCAAACGTCTAAGTGCGTCCAAGGAACGCGAGACTTGCTTCAGCTTTTGGTCACTGAAAGCATAAAGTCATATTATCCATTACTTGGCTATTCGTCAAGTATTTTTTATCCATAAAAAAACCCCTAATTTCCTAAGAAAATAGGGGTGATTATGCAGAATAAACAACGGTAGTTGCAGTTGACTCTTAGTAAAATAACTACTTTTCAGTAACGTATAGGTCTTCGTTTCTTTCTTTTGAAATTCTCTTAGCGAATGCTTTAGCGTCCTTCTCTCCCTGTTTTGTGTGGGGAAAAGCTCCATAGGTGTAGTTTCTGTCCTTGGATAGAACTAGATAGTATTTTTTTGCAGATTTAGTTCTAGACATTTTATTTTAGACGAGGCTGTAATTAAACTTATTTAAGCATTAATGATTTCACAAGAAATATCATCAGACGTAAGAAATCCTTCTCTGTATAGGTATAGGCAAATCTGTTGAGCCTCTTTAGCGCAAACATTGTTCATTTTATCTAAGATAACCACTTGATCTCCAGATTTTACTGTAATATTTAATCCGTTCAAAAAGACTGTCTCTTCGGACTTTTTTCTCTTCGCCATGCCTTAAGTAATTACACTAGAACGTGTAAATACTATTATGAATTTGATCGTAGTCAGCCAACTAACTTGCGACGAAGGGCTATTCTTTAGATATTTGTCCATGATGGCAAAAACGGAAATGGGATACTCTGTCGTAATAGAATCTGAAGAAAGAGAAATTGATGATTACTATTTAATGCTTAAAAAAAACGGCTGGTTTGACTATGTGGACGACTTTGTTTTGCCTGAATGGAACATTGACGGGGTAAGGATTGACACCGAAATGAATTATTCAAGAACAATATACACGCCCCACATTCGATGTGAAGACACGCCTCGGCTTCTTGGCCAATTAAAAATGATGAGAGGAATTTAAACTTGCTCTTGATGGCAACCGCAATCGCAACCGCAGTTTTTGACTCTACCACAGCAAACTTGCTCTTCAATACAACCGCAGTACAAGCAAGATTTTTGAGGTCTGAACATTTTAATTACTCTTTTCCAGATTTCTTTTAAAAAATTAAGCATTTTGAAGGTTTCCTTTTCTATATTTACACAAGTAAAATGTAAAAAATAATATGAACCTTTTTTCACCAAAAGAAATTACTTTAATCATTTCCGAGGTGAAGTCTGGCTATGAAAAACTATACAGGAGTACCGACCCCCACTCGAAAAAAGTAGGGTTTTACGGAATAGGAGCTTTAAACAGATTAAAGGCTAAATTTTTAGAGGAAGCAAAAAAGAAATCAGGGCAGAATAATCCACCCCGATTCTTTTAGTTGTAACGAATAATTTCGTACAAGTGCTTTCCCCCTACGATAACCGCAGCTAATCCAGCGGCGATTTCGACTGTTAAGCAGCCCGCTAAAAGAGCGCCACCCAAAAGAAGTAGGGAGGCGGCAGGAAGAAAATCATGATCAGTGACCAATCTTACCGTCCAATTTTTAGCTGAAACAGCATGGTTCCATAGTTTTTCATGCCATTTAGGCTGTTTTTTGCTTGTTTTTCTTTTTCTTTTCATAATGAAAATGCCCTTATTGTAAGGCTATGTATTTACACTAATAAGAACTTATCGAGATTGTGTTATCTACCCTATAAACATCTATAGAAATAGGCTGAGATTCAAAAACATTATACCACTGCATTAACGAATAAGGGCTACTTGATTCATAATGAGCGCTACAGTCTGTAGTCTGAAGCCCTTCTATATACCCCTGCACAGAGTCTCCTGTTACTACTGAAATCTCAAATAGAGCCTCTTTTTTATACGGGCCGCTGTCATAATAGTTGTAATTAGTTGTGGGCGTGTGAATCCTTCCAGATATGTCGTTTATACCAGCAGCTAAGTTTCTTTGGGTAGATGAATAAGGGCCATGAGGGTGATCGCCTACTCCGTATCCTGAAGAACCAATAGAGAAGCCATAATATTCTGAACTGTATCCTGTTATTGGGTTTCCTAATCTATTTATAAATGTCCAATTAGAATGGGAGGTTAAATTAAATCCGCCATAAAAGCGAACTGTAGGTGAGGAAGTAGCGCTATAATCACCAAACGGATTTAAGAATTCATATGAATAAGACCAAGACGTGCCGCCATTATAACTCGCAGCTTCAAGACATGCCGCGCCGCTAACAATCTCAAATAGAAAATGGCTTCCGCTATAAGGACCAAAATTTATGTTACTATGGGCAGGGGCATTTGCGTATTCCATAACATTTTGGCTAGTGGATGGAAAGGACGCAGAGTTTATCGAAGCCGTAAGGGTATCTATTTTAGTTTCGGGTTCTGAAAATGTTACTAAGATATTTGAGTTTCTATTTAATGACGTTGTTATTTGTTTTACCCTTGGATAATCGAAAGTTGATCTATACAGTTTACCGTAATGGTATATAGTTGATCCAGCGGCTTGACTGGTTCGTGCAGTTTCCGAATTAGAGTGAGTAAAGTTTGTCCAAAAATCTTCTACTTCTTGACTTACTCCCGTTTCAGAAACTAGATAAATGTCCCTGACAAGATTACTTGGGTCAGAATATTGAGCTTGGCTTTTACCGTATCCTGGTGAATGAATTCTTAGGACTTGAACGGCTAGATAATCAAACTTATTATCTACTAAATACTCTGGAGATTGACTTCCTACGTCAACAAACCCGCTTACATGAGGGTAAGGAGGATTGTACGCCTGATTAGTCGTAGTACTAAATAATACATCACCTCCAGCCATCGTAAATACATTATAGATAAGATCATCAAAATCATATTCGCCTTTGTTCCCAGATGTTCCTGAAGCATTTGGGTCTGTTGCTCCGTAACCCCTTTTATGTTTGCAAGCGCTTACCGCGAAGAACGTAGGAAGGCTTCCGTTGTTTTGGCATTTAAATTTAATTGGATTATAATCTAGTGGGGTAGAGTTAATACTTATCGGTACGTTAATATCTTCACAGTCATAATCAAAAGTGGAAGAACCAGATTGAACTTCTTCTAATCGAAAATCATCTTGGTATTCTGTGAAATGAGTATTATGAAAACAAGTATATAAATTAGGCTGTTTTTCGTAAACGCAGTGATTGTTTACGTGTTGAAGCATGGTGTTGTCGAATTGTATACCAGAATGTTGAACCCCGTTTTGGCTAGACGCATCATAAAATGTAACCAGTCTTGAAATAGAATCTTTTTCACTAGCATTTGAAAAAATGGTTACAAAGCAATCTTGGACATCATTATTATTAAAAGCTTTATAAGAAATCGCGCTTCCGCAGACTACGTTTGGTGGAACTAACCCTGTAGCGTTTTCTGGTAAATCATAAGAGCTACCGCTAAAAAAGAAAGCTGGC
>CEUI01009346.1_pt1 | contig 11698 bp, 11 predicted proteins | sample 531411 | NCBI WGS metagenome assembly CEUI01 (sample SAMEA2622841, study PRJEB7988) | marine metagenome | isolation source: saline water (ENVO:00002010), including
CCATTTGCAAGTTCTATACGTTTTCCATTTCTATCATACGATTCAAACAATGGCTCATATTTAGCATTTCTTGTAGACGCATCACGAACTTCAACACCACTCGGTATAAGATATTCTGCAAGAACTTTATTTCGAAAAGCTGTGTATGTCTTAATAATTTCCTCATTAGGAAGCTTATCCATTAGTTTAGGATTATACCAATCACTATACTTTTTATCTATAATAGTAGAAATATTATCAAATTGTTTTGTAGTAAGATTAAATCCTTCCTTTAGACTTATCTTAAATTGGGAAAAATCACCAGTAATCAACTGTCTTGTTAATTCATGGTTTATCATATTTCTTCCCCACATACTAGCAATACGTGACCTTGCCATTTGTAAAGTTGTATATACAGGTAGAGCAGCTTTAGCAGCTCCCATCTTAAACCTTTGCCACTTAGATTTTGTGTTACTCGCCATACTTACTGGGGGCACCATAGATGACATTTTATCTTGATATACTTTCGTATTACCTTCATTACTCAATAAAGCAGTTGCAACTTGAGCTTCTTCAAAGGTCATATTTTTTGACGAGCCACGACTTTCAGGAAACCATTCACTTAATAAATATTTATATTCTTCATCAGGTATACCCTGTTCTCTCTGTGCTTTCTTTAATGCACCTCTTTGTTGTTCAAATAATCTTTTTTCTGGGCCTTCTAGATTAGATATTTTACGAGATAGATTTGTAATAATACTTTCAACAGATTCGGAATTTATCCAATAATCATTTGCAAATCTTTCAGCTTCTTCTCTTGTTTTGAACGTAGCAACTTTACCATCTTTCATTCCTCTTCGAGTTATGGTTGTTATCTTACTTCCTTTTCTAGAATCCCACTTAAAATTAACCGCCCAAGGAGCGTCATTTTGAGGGTTAAGTTCAGGATATGAATCATATATCTCTTTATCAATAAGAGCTTTTCTATCCATTTTATTCATATCAGGCCAATTCTCAACTCTAGCTCCTTGAAATTGACTAAATTCTTGTCTTTCTTTTTCTCTTTTAACCTGCAAAGATTCTGCTATTGACTCCATCTTTTCACGCTGATATCTTTGAATTAATTCAGGAGTAGCTTCTCCTTCAGGAAAAGCTTTTTCACCTGACTTAACCATCTTTCCTTCTGTTTCTGAATATCTTGCAGGTAATTCTATCTTTTTTAATCTAGATGGAGCATAGAAAAAATATTCTTTTTCTTTTGTAACAGGAATTTTATCAAAAACAATTCGATTATACCTACCTCCACGCTTAAATCCATCCCATAATTCTTTAACTGAGCCTTTATATCCAGATTTAACAGCATCTTCATGTACTCTTTTAAAATCAGCAGTCATCCAAGGATTTTTTGTCTTAGCTCCATAATAACTAGCTACATTTTCTTCCCAACTTCTTTGATAAAAAGAAACGTCGCTAGCTGTATTTCTAAAATTCTCCGCAGCTGTATTACCCATTACATCCTTTGATTGGATTGCAAATTTACCCTTACCTTTAGTATATGTATATTTTCTTGTATCCTTAAATCCTGTTTCTTTTACAGATTGAGATAGTTCAGATGAACTTGGGCCTCTTGTAGATGTTTCTTCTACAATTACACTTTTTAATTCCTTAGCTCCTCCCCTTGGGGTATCTGTGAATAATTCTTTAAATATTGGATTCTTTGGATTATACCGACTTACTGGTTCTCTTCCTATATACTCTGTTCTAATAATAGGATTTTCTGATAACTCTTTAAATCTAGGATTATTTTCAGCATATTCAAGTAATGGTCTATCAGCCTCATTAGCTTTTACAATCGCTTCGTATACTTTTTTAGGTATCTTTCCACCTATAGCAACCCTAGCAGTTCTTGAGCCTCCGTGAGTCTTAATTTCAAATACAGGTATATCTCTAAAATAGTTACCATATTTTTTAGGTTCTCTTTTCATCCATTCTGGCATAATAATGTCTTTTTTATTTCTAAATTGGCCTAATTGTCCAATATATTTACCTACACCAGCTTTAGTATAGTCTAATTTACCAAGAGTAGAATCATATTTAGGTATTTTTACAATCTCTCCAACTTCAAAATTTCCAGCAGGTTGAACTACAAAATCGCCCTTATCAACTGAAACCTCTTGACGAGCCTGCTCTAACTTTAATTCAGCATCACGCAATCTTCCTTCAGCTGATGTTATATCTTTATTATATTTATTTTTTAAATAATTTGGATTAATTTTACCTTCTGAGAGTTGCTGTTTGTAGGTTTCTTTTAAATTTACAATATCATTTTGCAACCTAGAAACTCTTCCACTCCAATGATTAACATCTGCAAGTCCAGTAGTTCTTTCAAATGGAGTTTTGATAGTTTCGGTTACAGAAGATTGAGGAAGTTCGTAAACCTCTTTATCTCTTGAAGAGACCATAGCGTCTCTCATAATATTTTCTTGAGCTTTTAATCTAGTTAATTCAACTTTTTCTTCTGGAGTCAGATTTTTCCCAGTAATACGTTCTCTTAGTGGAGATATATTTTTACTAAACTTCTTATTTATATTTCTCATAACATCTGGTCTAGAATCCCCTGTCACAGCAAATACCTCACCAGTATCTAATTCTTGAACCAAACCTCTATGTTTTTCTGTTTTTCCTTCAACAGGAGCTTCAACTCGTATCAGCTGAACCTTTCTATCTGGATTTCTTCTATCTGAATAAGTAGGATATTTCAAAGCTTCTTTTAGTGAAGCGGTGATGACATTATCCATACCTTTAGTATCCATAACAGAATTAAGTCTAGCTTCTGAAAGTTTTGGGTTAGCAAGTCTAAGAGCAGTTCCAATCTTTTCTTTTAAATGTAATTTCCCAAGTCCTTGCCTTGCGTAGTGAAATCCTACTAAAGACGCTCCATGAATTAGTCTTTCTTCAAGAGACATATCAGTTTGACCAAGGTCTGAATACATACCAGCTCCAAGCAGAGCCCCAGGCTCTACTCCATATTTAACACCCTTAGAAGCATATCCTAACATAGTTGGAAGACCAGCGACAGAGAATACAACACTCGAAGCTGTATCCATTCCTAATTGCTCAAGTCTACCTTCTAATTTATCATATGGAAGTTTGGTTTGTCCGTACAAGGCAAATGTACCAACGTTGTTGGCAAAAAGATTTAAGGCTCTTGCGTGTTTTGGATTCTTTTCAGCGAGTTTTAATATTCTTTCACGGTATGGAGCTATTCTACCAAGTATACCAGTACCGCTTAATTGACCAATTTGTTTAGACACTATAGCGCTTGCAAATATCTCATCATTTTTTCTTGCAAAATGGCCCGCCCTATCCATGATTTTATCAGCTAAATCAGTTCTTCCACGCTTCTTAGCTGCTTTAGCAAGTTTAATTAATTTTGAAAATTGATTATATTTTCTTACAACATTAGCTCCACCAGCAGCAACTCCAACTCCACCAGTTAAGAAAGAGAATGGTAACATACCAGCTACAGCTCCACCTAATCCCCCAAGAGCCTCAGCCCATAATTCAGAAGATTCATCAGCGGGGGTATATTGGGACTCCATTGTTCCAAAGTGAGGAACTGCTGATAATTTAGCACTGTCCCAAAATCTCTGCCAAAATGTAGCATCTCTATATGCTCTATCTGGCTCCATACTACCTATCTCATTAGAATTTCTTTCAGCTCTATCATAATCAGTTTCTGCAAATCCAACATCAATACCAGGTAATCCTTGAGTTGTATCTATTTTATTAGCAACAGCATCTACCCACAGACCGTGTACTTCTTCTTGTGAAGGTTGATTATAGGCATCGACTGAGAATCGATATCCATTATATTCTATGTCATAACGATATAATTGTTGTTGAGGCATATTAGTCTACTACTTTTGTAACGCTATGTACTTTCATTATATTGCTAACCCTCCTATTAAACTCATCAACAATAGCATCATCTCCTGGTTTTACATCATAAAGAGATTTACCAAATTTAGACATAAATTCTTTCCAATTATATGACTTTCCATTAACAATATATCTTATTTGGTCTACAGTTTTAGCCATACTTGGAGAATCAATAATAACATTATATTTTTTACCTGTTTTTATTTCTGTCACCTCATCTCCAGAATTTAAAGTAATTTTTGAATGCCTATTCTCACGGTTAGCCATACTAAACAATCCAGGCTTCTCAGGAGATTCATACGACATTCCTCTAGCAAGTAGATTATCGTCTAAAGTTCCCCAACTAAATTTCAGTATAGCTGAATCTTTAGATAATGTACCCTGACCAGACTCAATCATTCTTCGAGCTATGTCTCCTGTAAATTTTTGAGGATATACTTTGTTTGTCTTTGGATTAATCAAAGATACGAAAGCTGTTTTTGGTAGAGATACATTTTCATCAGATATCTCATTAATAGGAACATATTTAGGTGGTGGTGTAGTTGTTGCTCCTGGTGTAGTTGTTGCTCCTGGTGTAGTTGTTGCTCCTGGAGGAGTTGTAGACGGAGGTTCACCAACAGACCATCTATATAAAGCATCATCATATGTCATATTAGGAGATTGATACTTCGTAGGAAAATGAGGTCTTGATAAATTTTCAAACGCCTTAAGGTCATTATTCGCAAGAATAGTTGAAGCTCCGTTAGTCCCAAATTCTTTTAACATAGAATTATAATTTTTAACTAGTTGCTCGTGCCTTGCTTGTATTGTCTTCTGTTTATTTGCACTTCTTGTAGCAGCTGCATTTGCCCAATTTCTAGCTCCCTCCCAATCGCCTTCATCAACTCTTTTTTGATACTCATTCGCATCATCTTGATTTATCCATCCATCTGTAGAAAGTTCATTAATAAGATTGGTTGTATTTGTTTTTTGAACCTCCTCTGCCCAAGCGGCTCCTCTCAGTCTTAATTTATTATTAGCAAAAGCAACATCTTGAGATGTTTCAGCCATTTCAGCTAATCTCTTAGCGTTCTCATAATCCTTTTGAATATCTCCTGTAGCCTCACTTAGTTGGTCAAATTCAGTTCTATATTCTTGACGAGACTTTGACGCTTTTGATAATCCATCAAAAAGCTCAGCTCCTCCATCTACTCCAGAGAAAACCTTTTCTAATTTTGGTAATACAAAATGTTTATCTTCATCTGGCGTAGCCTGATAAACATCTATCATATTTTTAACTCCTTGATTAGCCAAAGAATCCGCTCTTGCCTGTTTTTTATCTTGAAAATCAGCAATAAGCATATCTCTACGCATCTTACTATCAGCTAAAGAAAATAAGTTATCGCTTACACTCTTTACAGCTTCAGCCCAAGGGTCTCTATATCCATATCTTGATAAGTATTTTAAATCATTTGTTATACTAGCCATATTTTATCCTACTGTTCCTTCTAATTCATCCCATTCTTGTTCAGTTATCCAATTACCTTGGTACCAATAATATGTATTTCCATCTATTACTTGAGTTTCACCCTCTCTAAATCTCTGTTCAGTTGGGTCTCTTTCAGGAGCTCCACCAGCATAAATATCAGCTTGAGTTTGAAATCCTCCACTTAACGCATTTTGAATGGTTTGTAATAATTGATTATACTTATTAGCCTCCGCTTGCTCTATTCCAGCAATCCTTTGAGTCAATGTATTAACCATACTTCTTCTTCTAGTATCATCCCTTCTTCCAACTAATTGTCCTCTACCTGAAGTCTGAGCCGCGATATTAGCCTGTTGAGCAGCATCCATTTCATATGCTCTTTGCTGACCTCCATAAGCTTCTATATTAGCTATTTGTTTTGATAAATTAAGTAAATTAGGAAGACCTTGGAATCTATTAGAATATTCATCTGGAACATTAAATAGTTCAGCGTATTCAGATGGCTCTACTCCACCTGGACTATTAATAAACTGAAGTAATAAATTTCTTTGTTTTTCATTTAATACAGATATATTCTTAACAAAATTACCAACAGAATCTCCAGATATTCCTTCTATGTCTGGGCCGGGAGAAGCTGGCCCTCTTGGTTTTATTGTTCCCCTAGTATAATCGGTGGTTGCTTTTTGACTTGTAAGTCCAGCCATTCCTCCAAGAGTATCAGCTGACTGTGGTAATTTAGCGTCTACCCCAAGATAATTATTTACATTAGATATCATTGAAGATGGTCTTGAATATAAATCGTTACTTAAAAAATCATCATATATAGCCATTATTTATTCCTATTCTTCTATCTATTTTGGGAAATTTAATCTCATATAAGGATTCTTTAAATAAGATGAATATTGATATGGACTTTGACTCATATCTATATCACCACCACTAGTCGCTCCCTGTCGAACTAAGCTTAATAAATCTCCATATCCTTTTTGTCGATATTCTTGCTGTCCAGCTAAAAATTGTTTAGATAAGTCTCCGGTTGCAATATTTGACACTTCATCTCCTACTCCAGTTGATAATTTACCAAATTGGTCTTTAAGAAACTGCATCTTTAATACATCTATTGGAACATTTATTCCTGTACTTAAAGCTGATGGAAGTATTCCTTCTCTTATAGAAGAGACGCTTTCATCAATATCTGAAACAGCTTCTTTTAAATTAGACATCCCATATTTTACTTTAGGTGCTAAGGCAGCTAGATTACTAATATCTTTTTGTTTACCTTTTTTTCTAAAGTAACTATACAATCCAGCTCCTAATCCAGCCAATAAAGCAGCGTGAGGAACTGCAAATCCAAGTAATGGAGAAGTCGCTCCTTTCATACCAAGCTTTTGTAAAATAGCTGTTCCCGCTATTCCACCAAGTTTAGCCTGTACATCAGTTCTCCCTCCATATGCTAATACATCTCCAATTTTAGCTCCTGATTGACGTATATAGTCTTTTATAGATTCTAAATCTTGATATTTATCTTGTACTCCACTTACCATTCCTTGTAAACCACGTTGACCCGCTAATTGAGTCAATCCTGTAGCGAATGTAAATGGGTTATATCCTCCGTTTGCCATAATATTCTCCTTATCGAGCCATTACAAGAGCATCTGCCTTGTCTGTTCCTGTTATGTCTACTGTAGTACCACTTTCTGTGGTATATACTATACTTGTTAAAGCTCCAGATACACTACCTGTAGCTCCAAATTCTTGAGTAAAATCATCTAAAATTACATTAACTCTAGTATCATTTGCTATTGCAGATGCGTAAAAGAAATCTAATGTTATAGTCTCTGTTCCATTCGACTCTCTGCTAGTTGACCAATCTGAAGCTAAATAATTAGAGCTATCAAAAGCATTACTATTTTGTGTACCAACCCTTACATACCCATTAGCACTTAACAATCCTTCCCCAGCGAAAGATGAGAATGTTATAGTAAATGTAACTGATAACCTAACTACATTAGATATAGTTTTGTCATGACGAGCATCGTTAGAATCATAATTAACACTATTGGCAGGTGTTGACCCTAAAGCTGAACTTCTTTCAGATATCTCATCTTCAGTAAATGATGATGTAACAGTCGTAGTTCCAAGACTTCCTACATATAATTTAGCGGTTGGTAAAAATCCTGTAGTTGTTTTATTCTCAGCCGATAATTGTAGGTTTTGGTCAGAGCCACTATTGCCAGCATCAAAGACTTGAATATTTTTAGGGATAAACAAAACATCATATTCAGTATTTTCATAATCAGCAAACCCAGAATCAGTAAAATCAAGAGATGTACCAAAATTTACTTTATTAGCAGGTATTAATTGTACTTGTCTAGCATAATTATGTTCTGTTGCTCCTCCATCTATTGAAAATGTCAATTTATCAGATGATAATTTACTAAATTTATTTGCAGAGCTGCTAACTTTAATATTAGACTCAGAACTTGATATTTCAATACCTCTAGTTTTTAATCCTGAAGGAGTAGTTTCCCATCCACCTACTCGTTTTTGAGTTCTATTATACGAAGTATTTTTATCTTCACTCCTTCTTCTAGCGGCTTCACGATTTGTATTTAATATTGACATACTAATTCACACCTGTAGAAGGATTTTTTCTAGTTGTTCTATAGACTATTGTCATATCATTAATTTGATAATTGCCATTAGCTGAAAACTTAAATTTTAAACTTGATACAGTCCCTATTCCAGTTAAGCTTATAACTTTTATCCCACTATTTGCAGCTGTTGCCCACGTTGATGAGTCTAATCCGTCTGGAGTTCCATCTCCATCCTTATATATATTTGTTGTTACAGTAACTCCTGAAGATGTTGAATAACTAACAACAAGCTTTAATGGTCGTTTTAATAAAGCAGGATTACCAAAATCAAAATCTTTTGTCTCTAAAATCCAAGATGTCGAACCTTGAGCTGAAGAATACTTCTTTACATCATTACCTTCAAGCCATATACAATTATCTTGATTATTTTGCATATTGCTAATTGCAGCTAATGTATATGACCCAAGTTCTGTAAAAGATTTAGTTGCAAAGTCATAAACCAATGCATCTGATGACTGTGTACAGTCTTGAACAACAAGTAATTGTGAGTCAGGTGGATAATATCCAACAACAGGAGAGGCTAATCCTGTCATAGGAGCAGTATTTTTATCTAATTTTGAAGATAATTCTACTATTCCCTGACTAGGAGACCATGCATAAATACCTGTTTTTCTAGCCCAACAAAGACCAAATTCAGTTTTAACAACTGCAGATGGTTTGTCAATACCTAGTCCATTGTGAGTAGATTCTAAAAACCATTCCGTATCATTAGGGGATGTAACATCGATAATATATAATGTACTTTCTTTAAACGCTAATACTTTAGTTCCAAATGATTCTATCGCAGTAAAGTCTTCTCCATCATTAATTCCAATATCAATAAACTGATTAGGTGGAAATGTATCATATCTTCCAATAGGTGTATACAATATCCTATCAGGCATCAATTTTGTTTCAGCGCTACCAATCGATGTATAGTAATTAACATGAGCAACAAATACTCTTTGATTGCAAACAGTTGCATCTTTATAATATAATCCCGCAGCTTCTCCAAATGATAAATGTCCAACATCAGGACTATATCCATTAAGTGATTCATACGTATCAATACTAGGCCCTTTTATTTCTATTCCACCATTATTTTTCCAATTATTGCTTGCAGGATTATGCCATGCGGTAAATTTATCTCCTATATCTTTCCTTACTCCACGTTCAAAGTCGATATCAAGAAATAAAGTCCATAAATCATTACTATCCTTTTTTCTTATGTATACTCTACCACCTTTAATTCTATCAGAAAAATCATCTCCATCGTTAATTATACCTACTAAAATATTAGTAAAATAATTGTTAGTAGATAATGTTACGGATTCAGAATATGCAGTTAATAATGATTCCTGACTACCTTCATACACAAATGATTGAGCAAATTCATATGTAGTAGCTTCCCACAATCCATCGTCATCTGTTGTTTCTACAGTAATATCAACATCAAATCCATGACCTGCTGTAGCATAGTTTGCGGAACCACTAGCTGTTATATTTGTTGCGGTAGGAGCAGCTAAATTATTTTGAGTAGAAACCCAAGCGTCTACCGCTCCTCCGGGAATGGTACCAGATTTATCGACATGACCAAACCATCTAGAGGTATTAGCATCTTGACCATTTTCTGAATCAGTAACTCGTAGAGCTCCATCAACATAATAATAAACAAACTCATCTCCACCATGATTACTACCTAAGTCAAAAGCAGCTAAGTGATTACTTACATCTCTAATTCCACCAGTATTAAATGGGTCTTCTAAAATATCAACCGTACTGCTAGCAACATCGCAAGCAGCGAGCAATTCTAAAGGTTTTCTTACCCCAGAGCTACTATCAATATCATTATCAGCTTTAAATAAAAACAACCCTGAGCCAGAAGTTAAAGTTCCAGCGCTTCTGGACGTTACAGTAGCTGAAGCGGTAGATGAAAATAATTGACCAGATTTATAAACGTGTAAATTACTAACATTAGTAATTTCATCATCATTAATATCACGAGCATCGAATTTCGTATTCAATCCACCTGAAAAATTAGATAATTGTAAAAATTGTTTAGGCATTATTCTTTAATTTCAAAATGTACTAAGTCATCAAACTTATTATCTTTAGTCTTTGTATCCATATTCCAGTCTCCACCCCATCTTATCTTTAAACCCATTTTAGCAGCGATTCCAAGAACATAACCACCAAAATAATGGAATCTGTCACGGTCACTCCAGTCTACTGGATACGGCGCAACATCCACAGCGATACTCGGACTTTTATTATGTTTACCATTAGGGAACTTAACCTTACTGTTTCCTTTATTATACGCTTCATTTTGAGCCTTCTTTCCTCTGTGTCCTTCTATAATAGTACAATCAAATCCTTTAACCACTTCGTTAAAAAGTTCAACAAGTCTCTCATCGCAAGTATGAAGTCTTGACCTACTTCTTGTACTGAATCTAGGCATTATCTACTTTCTTTTTAAATTCAGCAAACCAAACATCGTCTAATTTATTCTTAGTTGATTTAACTAATTTTTCAACTATTTGAATAGCAATCTTCTTTAAGACAGTTTCACTAATCATAGTTTTAAGTCCTGTTAGAACAAGACCTCTTACAAATGGTATGTACATTCCGCCACCAATTACAGCGATTGTACCTACAACACTTGTCCAATTACTCTGAATCCATTCAATCATGGTATTAACCTCATTAATAATGTTACTATAATAGGGACAACAAATAAAGCAGCTGAACCCCATGTTTTAAACATGATGATTGCATCGCTATTTTTACCTGTTTGTCCATTCAATTTTTCTAAATGCTTTTCAATTCTCTGAAGGGTCTTGAAGATACTTATCTGCCTTTCATCCAATTTAACAAGCTTTGCAGTTGTTTCATTCCTATAGTCGTTCACATTCATCTCGATTTACCGTTAATCCTACCCTTTAAATAAGCTAAATCATCCGTAACATCATTTAATTCACGTACAATATCTTCTCTATGTCTTTGACTTGTTTCATCTGAACGATTCCATCTATCAAGCATCTTCAATATAATCCCTTCTACATTAGCCATTTTAGTCTCTGATTTTGCAATAGCCTGACGAATCTGGTCTAAGTCTTCAGATTGTTCTTTCTGACTTTTAATGAGATTCATTATCAACATTACAAATAAAGATACAATGACTCCAATAGCACCATACTCAGCATATGTTTCAATCATCTATCACTTTCTTAGTTGCTCTTAATCCAATTACAACCAGAGCCACAAGGGACACCGGTAAGTACATATCTTCCTTTATACTAAAAGCAATAACAATAGATAAAACAAACACAGCCAAAGCTATGGCCTTATCTAAAGCACTACTCTTCTGAGTCGTCGCTACTTTTCTCATCTAAAGAAGCCTTTAAGGCATCTATAAACGCTTGTCTGCCAAATTGTAATTGTTGCAGATTAAAAGTAGCCCCATCAATCTTTCTGTTCAAATCTGATAGATGTTGCACCATCAGTTTTTGGTCTTCACTAAGCTCATCAACAGAGTATTTCTCTCCGTCAATGTCAAGAAAGGGCTTCTTTTCTTTTTTATTTTGTTGTTTTGCCATTTCATTTCCTTATCTTTATCGTTTTAAGCCTAATCTTTGCATTAGACTTCTGTTTTGTTCTTCCAGCTCCTCTATGTGTT
>CEUI01029145.1_pt1 | contig 11693 bp, 20 predicted proteins | sample 531411 | NCBI WGS metagenome assembly CEUI01 (sample SAMEA2622841, study PRJEB7988) | marine metagenome | isolation source: saline water (ENVO:00002010), including
TCAGAAATTAAAACTATAGCAGTAGAGAATAATTAATGGCAAGACAAGCAAAAAAACCAAAGACAACAAGACAAAGAAGAAAAATATTACGGCCTAAAACACGAAACCAAGAAACCTACATGCAGAGCATAAACAAGTCTGATGTGACTTTTTGTTCTGGGCCTGCTGGATCTGGTAAAACAAGTGTTTCTGTAGGAATGGCCTGTGAATACTTGATAGAAAAGAAAGTAGACAAAATTATTATTACTCGACCTGTTGTAGAGTCGGGTCGTGGTTTGGGTCACTTGCCCGGCACATTAGTAGAAAAGATTAATCCTTACTTAATACCTATTATAGAGGAGATGAACCAATATCTCACAAAGAATACGGTAGAAACTTATAGAAGTAGAGATATTATTGAATTATGCCCGCTCGAATATATGAGGGGGCGAAACTTTCATAATTGCTTTATGATCTTAGACGAAGCTCAGAATGCTACGTTTGAGCAAATTAAAATGTTTATTACTAGAATTGGAAAGGATTCCAAAGCTGTGATAAATGGAGACCTAAGACAGTCCGACTTAGGCAAGCATCAAGGCGGTCTTAAAACATGCATGGATAAACTCGTTGAGGTATCTGGCGTTGGTGTTTGCAAATTGGATTATAGCGATATTGTACGTAGCGGTATTGTGTCCAAAATTTTAATGACACTCAATAAAGAAGAAGATGAAGATGAACCAGTCAAATATTTTTAGAGGAATCTTTTTAGCTGCTATTTTATTTGTAGGGGCTAGGACTGAATATAATAACCATGAATTAGAGAGAAGGCTTAAAACTGTAGAAAATGCAGTTTATTATGGGCATACAATTCAGACTGATACGGCCATGAAGCTTGAAGCATTCCTTCAGGCGCTTTCTGATGAGCTTCCAATAGAGGTTGAGGCTTACGCTACTGAGGCCGCAGAAAGAGTAGCTAAAGAAACAACCATAAGCATGCTCCAACAATTCTCTGAAAATCTAAAGAAAATAGATGTCAAACTCGATAAGTGATCCTATAATATCATAGACTATTTATAGGAGTTATATATGCCAACTTATGATTATGAGTGCAGTGAGTGCGGATATTACAAAGAGGTATTCCAGAAGTTTTCTGAAAAGCCTCTCGTGAGATGTCCGCAGTGTAAAAAGCATAAGTTCAGAAGAGTTATCTTAGATGCGCCCCATATTTCAGTCAAGGGAGAGCCTAGCACTATTCAGCATCTGGCAGATAGGAACACACAAAAACTTGGAAAATATGAGATCCAAGATAAAATGCAGGCCGACAACATGGATAAAGTTAAAAAAGACCGAGAGGTCAACCAAAGAAGAAACAAAATAAATAAAATGTCAACCGCAGAAAAAATTAAGTACATAGAAAAAGGTGACTAATGACCAATAGGGCAAATCTACCACACAAAGCTATTATACATATAGGAATAGCTGTTCACGAAGTACTGAGGAATGGCGATCTTGATCCTGTCCCTGCAAGTGAGGAAGAACTTGCAAGGTATGACATCGGTCGCCACGCCAAGATGACCGTTGATGGTTTTAATAGAGCAGATTGTATTAAAAAAATTAAAGAATTATTGGAGAAATTAGATGGCTAGAGCAGAGAATGATGACATATCACATTTGAACTTGCCAGATGTTCCTGAAAAAATAACTACTTTTATCGGGGCAAAAGGTGAAAAGGTTCAAAAGAAAGATGCGTTTGTTAAGGTCGTTGAAAACGGAGAATACACAACCTACTATATCAAATACGGTAGAGGAGATCTGTTTGATCCGTTTGGTGCTGACAAGAACATGCACAATAGACCATACTTTGACTTCAGAAAAGTCAGAAAAGAAGTATATGCTTACTATTTAGAATATTTAACAAAGAGAGATAGAATCTTTTTGACTCGTGCAAGAAGATCATTAATGGAGGTTTAAGATGACTAAGAAGGGCCCGCTTTCTAAAAGCGAAAAAACTTATATTGAGAAAAATAAAAAACTGCCAGTGGATAAAATTGCAGAGGATCTTGGTAGATCTGAAAAGTCTGTTAGTAATTATCTAGGCAAGCTTGATGAACAAGAAGACACAGAAAACAGTTCTGATAAACCATCAGTATCTGTTTCTATCAAAGGTGCTACCGACGATGCTGATGGATTTAAGTCACTAAAAGCTGGAGAACTTATGGCCAGAAATGATAAATATGGTTCTGTTGTTATGACTGAAAATGCTTCTATGGCTGGAGATGAAAGCAAAGAAGACAGACTTCCAGAAAAGGTTAATGTGGCACCTCGACACAGGGGGTCTATTCACAAAATTAAGGAGGATTAATATGATTTGTACTGTCAGAGATGAACACATCCGTAAATTAATTATGGAAGATATTTCCATGACTTGGAAATGCACATTAGATGATGGCACTATTGTATGGGGCGATTATGAACGTCCCGGACTACCTGAAAGCCCTTGGCTTAGATTGCAAAAATACTGTGAAGAAAATAACAGATGTGTGTCTAAAGCGCAAGTAATTGTAATGGGTGCTCCTGAAGAGGTTGTTTTTGAAAACGAAAACGGCCTTGATGGTTTTTTTATTGCTAGGGGTTTTTCAAAAGATATTGATATGGTGACTGGAGATGGGCCATCTTACCAGCACATGACATTTGGTTTATTAAATAACAATTTTGATGTAGAGATAAAAAAGTATAGTTGGCCAGAGTGTCAATTTATGGAGTTTTCTCAAAAAAGGATGATGACTCAAGAAAATCTCTCTTGGATGATTTGGAAAAATGGCGAAACAAAGAAGCAAAACGAGCAGGTTCAAGTCACCCTCAACGGGTGATTATTGTACTGTAGGCCAATACATAGCTGAAATATTGGTACAGCGTAGGGCAGAAAGAGAAAATAAAGGTTCTTTGCCCTATAAGTTCTGGAATAAGACTCGCAAAAAACAGTATCAACGTCAAGTTCAAGAGGTTTATAAAATGATTTCTGAATTTGGCGAAGATGCTGTCTATGATTACATTATAAATAAAAACAAGCGAGTTTACTCTGCATTACCAAAATGGGTAAAAGGTGAAGTTAAAAAACATAAAAACCTTCTAGACTCAAGGCCAAAACCTAAGCAGAGTGATATTATTGAAGTAGAAGAAGATAACATAAATGTAAAACCCATGAAGAGCTTTGGCAACAAATCTCTTTTTTCTAAATTGAGGAATTCAAATGGCAAAGACAAAAAAGACTGACCCAGCATTTGTAAAAGAAATTATTAAGAAATATGGCAATGTGATCTCCACCGGAAATCAAGTTTTAGAGAGAAGAAAAGATTACAAGGTTGTTACTGTTAGTCCTGCGATTGACCTAGCACTAGGCGGCGGGATCAAAGAAGGCTCTTGGGTTATCTTAACTGGAGATCCAAAGTGTGGAAAAACAACCACAGCTTTGCAAATCGCTGCCAACTGTCAAAAAGAAGGTCGTCCAATCATCTATCTTGACGCTGAAGGCAGGCTAAAAGAAATGAATCTGCTTGGCGTGGACGGATTGGATAAGGAAAAAATGCAAATCATTCATTCTGAGGATGAGCCACTTAGTGCAGAAGCATTTCTAGATATCGCAGTCAAACTTGTTAGTGCAAAAGAGAATGAAGGTTGTGTCTGTATTATCGACTCTACTTCATCCCTAATGCCAGCAAAAGAATTAGATGGAGACATGACTCCCGGACGAGCAGGACTGCCAAAGATATTATCTGTATTTTGTAAAAAGATGGGACAAATTGTTCCAAATCAGCGGGCTACTCTAATTATTATCACACACTTCATTGCTAATACTTCAGGCTATGGGGCATCAAGAATGCCAGACTGTGGACGTAAGATTCAATATCAGGCGGATACACGTATGGAAGTTAAATCTATCAGTCCTTGGGTGCAAAGCGACCGTCAGGTTGGACAGGCTGTTAATTGGAAAGTAGTTTGTTCATCTATGGGATCTCCCGGAACAGAGTGTCAAAGCTGGATTAAGTATGGACACGGTGTAGACAAAATTCAAGAGCTTATCATGCTTGGACTAGACTTAGGTCTAATAGGTAAGGCTGGCGCTTGGTTTACGTGTGAGTTCATGGTCGGCTTTACTGATGTAGTGAAGAAGATAAAACCAGAAACAAATATAGAAGACACTGAGGCAGTCCTAAAAGCGGTAAAATTCCAAGGCCAAGAAAGGCTCTATAACTTCTTACTAGCGAATGAGGAAGTCTTTGACATCTTAGAAAAAGAAATTAAGGGTATGCTATAATGGAAGTACACGGTCTTGATGGTAAAGTCTGGAAGTGGAATCCTTCTAGAAGTCAGGCTTCAGTGAACGAAAAAAACAGATCTTCTTTACACAAAAAAGCTAGACAGCTATTGAAAGATATTTATCCTTATGATAGAATCTTAGAAGAAGTCACACTTCCCGGCACTAAAACGGGGTCTAGAAAAACATTACTTTATGCTGACCTTTATGTTCCGAACAGAGACTTAATTGTAGAGGTGCATGGAGAGCAGCACTTTAAGTTCAATTCATTTTTTCACAAAGATAAGATGACATTTTTCAAAGCTCAAGCTAGGGACAAAGATAAAAGAGCTTGGTGCGAACTAAACCACATGACTTTGATTGAACTAAATTATGACGAGTCTGAAGAAGAATGGAGAGCAAAATTTGACTAACGAACAAAAAGTAACAGAATTCCTCTCAAAAGTGGATGACTGGATTGAAGACAGAAATGCAGATTTAGCAAAAGAAAATGAGGAAGTCGAACCAATCATGGCGCTTAGCTCTGATGAGGTTAGATCGCTGAGTCAAGAGAAGGCGCTGTCCTATTCTTTTGTCCTTTTTGCTCATGCAGAATATCTTCAAGGCGTTTATAATAAAGAGAAGACAGTCGTTGATTTTTGTGATGACAGTATCTGGTTTATGGTCGGAGACAAGTTGCAAAACTACGGAGGACAATATTCCAAATGGCAGGAAAAATACTACTCTGCAGTAAAAGAAAACCCAATGGCTACAGAATTAAATAGACTAAAAATTATGTCGCAGGCTAGACTCAACAGGCTTTCCGGCAAAGTTGATAATACAAAAAAAATGGCTACATTATTGCAAGATTTAGGCAAGAGAAGAGGTTACTAATGTCGATAATTGATACAGCGAAAAAGCTACTTAGAAAAGGTATTGCTCTTAATGATGAAGAATTAATAAACATGGCAAACTCTCTATTAGAGGTGCAAGTTGAGACCGAAACACCTGCTCAACCTGAACTAACGCAGGTCGTAAAAAAGGAAGAAACTGCACCCCAGAGAGTTACTGCCGATGAGTTTGCTATGGGGAGAAAGCAAACGGCCAGCGCCAGAATACCTGTAAATGATATAAAGGATAGAGAAAATAAATTTTTTGACGATAGAACTGAACATGTTGATATAGAAACTCCACATTTTGTACCTACAGAAAGACGGCATGCTTCTAAGTTAGTGTCACAAAAATGTCAGGATTGCAATCAGATTTTTGAAGTTCACGAATCTCATAAAAGAGAATGGTTTGTTTGTGATTCATGTCTATCTAGCAGGAGAAGATAATGATAAAAGTAAAGTTGCTGGATAAAAATGCCCGCATACCAACTAAAGCGCACAAATCTGATGCTGGCTGGGATTTATATGCTTCAAACTTAGCGCAGCCAATTTACCCTAAAAAAAGAAGATTAATTTCTACAGACATATCTGTAGCTATACCTGACGGTTATTGTGGTTTGATTTGGCCAAGATCTGGTTTGTCAGTCAAAAGCGGAGTTGATGTTCTTGCTGGGGTTATTGATTCTGGATATAGGGGCGAGATAAAAGTCTGCCTTTATAACACATCTGATCAAATAGTAGATATAAATCCGGGCGATAGAATTGCTCAATTAATTATACAGAAAGTTGAAAATGTAGACTTTACAGAAGTTAAAAATTTAGAGGATACTGACCGAGGCGATGGCGGCTTTGGTAGTACAGGGAGATAGACATGTTTTTTAATAGATTACAAGAAATTATTGCAGAGCGACAAGCCAAAAAAAATGAGCAGGCGGTAACTGAAGACGATACGGCAGCAAGCACCGAAAGAACTAGAGGTGACTTAAGACGAGAAGCCCGAGAGGATAAAAAAGAAGATCGTCAACAAAAAGTTGAAGATAGACGAAATTACCGATTAGAGAAGATCGCCGCATTAAAAGAAAAGTTTTATGCGGTAGCTTCCAAAAGAAAATGGTTGTTTTTTATTATAGTTGGTGCTATAGTAGCTTACCTAGTAATCTTCAAAGGTGGTTTTGGAGGTGGCGACATTTTAACTAAGATTAAAGGATTTTTTGGATAATGAAAAAGACACTAACTTTAGAATGGAAAGATTTTTTGCTCGGTGTATTTTTGAGTGCTACTGTATGTATGGGGTTTTATATTTTTAGAGGTATGTAAATGAATTTAGGAATGCTAGCAATTAGCACTGCTTCGGCAATGTATTTAGTTGTCTGCGCTTCTTGTATAAAGCAGAAAGATTATCCACACGCATTGATGTGGTTTTCTTATGCGATGGCCAATGTAGGGTTGTTATGGTACGAATTAAACAAAATGAAAATAACTTAGAGGATTCGGCAGCTGAGTCTGCTGTACTTGCTGGCCTTTGTCAGTATGGAATTGACGCAATGCTTGAGGTTGAGTATATTAGCACTGAGTATTTTGTAGACCAAACTAATCAAGTAATTTTTGATTGCATTAAAAAATCTCTTGAGTCTACACAAAAAGCTGAGCTTTCATCTCTGCTATCTGCAGCAAATCAACTTAATCATTATGATGTGATTAAAGAAGAAGCTGGCTATTTAAGATACTTGTTTGATACTCCAATTCTAGAAGATAATATTTCTGTTAACGGAGCCAAACTTGCTAAACTAAAAATAGCCCGTGATGTCAAAAAAACTCTAGCCAAATGCTCATTAGAAGTTGATAAAATAAATGGCGATGAAGATATCACAGAAATCATCTCTTTAATTGAAACTCCAATTCTTGACGCTACCTCTAAAATATATCAAGGCTCAGACAATAAACCAAAGATTATTGGGGAAGATGTAAGTGAATACGTTGAGTTTTTGAAAGAAAATCAAAATGAAATGCTTGGCATTAGCACTGGCTTTCCTCGTTTTGATGAGGCTATTGGTGGAGGCATACGTAGAAAGTGCGTAGACCTTGTTGCGGCTAGGCCTAAAGTTGGTAAGTCTATGTTTGGAGATGCGGTAGCAATGCATGTATCTAGAAACTTAAACATTCCAGTATTAATGCTAGATACTGAAATGTCTAAAGAAGATCACCTTAACCGCATGCTTGCAAATCTCAGTGGTGTTGAAATAAATAAGCTTGCTAGTGGTAAATTTGCTAATAACGAATTGGATATTGAAAAAGTAGAAAAGGCGGCTGATGAGCTACAAAACATCCCATATCATTATGTGAGTATTGCCGGTCAGCCATTTGAAAATATACTTGCGATTATGCGTAAATGGATTCATCAAGAGGTTGGGTTTGATGAGAATGGCAGAACAAATGATTGCATTATAATTTATGACTATTTAAAACTGATGAACTCAGACAGTATTTCTAACTCTATGCAAGAGTTTCAAGTGCTAGGCTTCCAGATTACACAGCTACATAATTTCTGCGTAAAACACGATGTGCCCTGTCTAAGTTTTGTACAGCTAAATAGAGATGGTATTACAAAAGAGTCAACAGATGTTGTTAGTGGTTCTGACAGATTAATTTGGCTGTGTACGAGCTTTACTATTTTCAAGATGAAGTCAGATGAAGAAATGGCCGACGACGGAGAGGATCATGGCAACCGAAAGCTAGTTCCGATTGTTGCTCGTCATGGCGCTGGACTTGATGATGGTGATTATATTAATATGAATATGTTTGGTAAATTTGGTAAGCTTGTTGAGGGCAAAACAAGAAATGAAGCCCACAAGTCAAGCAAGATTAAGGATGATGGTTTTGAACAAACGACTAACGAATCAGCAGATATTAGCGGTGTCTAATCAGCTTGCCACTAAAGTTGAAGATCTGCTAAAATATTTTAATATTGAATACACCGAATACCCAAATAGACTAGCCTTTGCCTGCCCTATTCATGGAGGAGATAATCCAGAGGGATGCTCTATATTTACAGATGGAGTTAGCTCAAAAGGCAATTGGAATTGCTGGACAGCAAACTGTCACGAAGACTATGGCAAAAACACTTTTGGTTTTGTTCGTGGCCTCTTAACAAACAGAAAATCTAAGGAAGTTGGGGTATTAGAAACTTTTTATTTTTGTAGCAAATTTTTAGGTTTAGATCCAGAAACTATTGAATTTGACTATCCAATAGAAAATTATAGTGTTGTTAAAATACTTGAAGTTTTTCAAAGAGAACCCATAAGACACGAAGAAAGTATTGACAGAGAAACGATTATAAGTAAATTGGATATACCATCGCAGTATTATATAAATCGTGGATACAGACCTGAGACCCTTAAGAAGTTTGATATAGGCATGTGCATAGGGAAAGGAAAGCCTATGTCTGGGCGCGTTGTTGTTCCTATATACGATGAGAACAATAATTATGTTGCCTGTATCGGTAGGGCTGTTTACCAAAATATGCAACCTAAGTGGCTGCACAGCAAAGGCTTCAAAAAAAGTTCATATTTATATGGGTACAATGTTGCTAAAGATGATATAATGAAAAAAGGCACAATTGTTTTAGTCGAAGGACAAGGCGACGTTTGGCGCATGCATGAGGCCGGTGTCACAAATACTGTTGGAATTTTTGGTGCGAGCCTTAGTGAAGACCAACTCATACTGATAGAGAGAAGCGGTGCCAGAAATGTCGTAATACTTACGGACTATGATGAAGCAGGCAAAAAGGCAGCTAGCCAAATCCTGAAGCGATGCGGTAGAAGATTCAATTATTATAGACCGGAAATCAACCAAAAAGACGTTGGAGACATGACGGTCGCAGAAATACAAGATCAAATAATTAATAAGTTACAGGGAGTATTATAAATGACAAGAATTTTAGCTTTTGCTGGTAGAAAACAATCCGGTAAAAATTCTGCATGTTCTTTTTTGCATGGCTATCAAATGAGATGCTACAATTTGATTGAACATTTTGAAATTGATGAAGATGGCAGACTTTTAGTCAATGCAACATTTACAAATGCGGAAGGTGAAAACGAGACATCTGCCGCAGTATTAGATACTACAAGAACTGATTTAGATTTTGGATTATGGGCTGCAGAAAATATGTGGCCTTACATCAAACATTATTCATTTGCTGGGGCATTAAAAGAAATTTGCAATGGTTTATTTGGTCTTGAGCGATCACAGTGCTATGGAACAGATGAACAAAAAAACTCTGAGACATTTATTAACTGGGAAGATATGCCCGGATATGATGGAGATAAGACAGGCAAAATGTCGGCTCGTGAATTTATGCAATATTTTGGAACAGACGTTTGCAGAAAAATTCATCCTGATATTTGGACAGAACATACTATTAAAACCATTCGTGCAGAAGAACCATTAATCGCAGTTATTTCTGATTGCAGATTTCAAAATGAGGTAGATGCTGTTCAAAGAGCTGGAGGCAAGGTTATTCGCCTGACTAGAGGTATTGATAACGATACACATAGCAGTGAAGCAGAAAGTGAATTAATAGAAAATTACGACGCAACTATAGACAATAAAGACCTTAGCTTGTATCAAACTAATGGAGAAATTCTTTCTTTATTGGAAAGCTGGGGTTGGCTCGGTAGTGTTATTGAACCAACAGAGTCAAAACCCGATGAAGATGAACGTCAAATTGTTGGCGGAATCATGAAGATTAAGGAATAACATGTTAGTTACATATATAAGAAGTTCCAGCTATAACAACTTTGAGTATTGTCAAATGCAATACTTTATGACCTATGTATTAGGATATAGTACAGTATCTGGTAAAAAAGCTCAACTTGGCACTGTAGTCCATAAAGTGATGGAAGTTCTGGCTGGCTGTAAGAAGTTATTACAAGACGGTGACGAGCTGCTGCTTGAGGATGACGCTATCGGAGAGGTTGAGTTTACTAAACGTAGACTCGGAACAAAGAAATTTGTAAACGAAATCCTTAAGCGCAGCTACGACCATTATACTGTGCCCTGCACTCATCACTATACCAACGCTGACTACAAGTTTTGCGACAAGCTTACTTGGGAAGCACTGAGTTATGACGATGGCAACTTTGATCCACGCAAAAGAAATATCGTTGCAGCAGAGCCACAGTTTGATATTCCTATTGAAGAAGATTGGGCAAAGTATGAATATGATATGCCTGATGGAAGTAAGGTCGAAGGCAGACTTGCGATTAAAGGCACTATTGACTTGGTGACAGAAGTGTCAGATGGTGTTATCGAAGTAATTGACTGGAAGACTGGGCGCAGATTGAACTGGGCTACAGGAGAAGAAAAAACATACGAGAAACTCTGCAAAGATCCACAGTTAATGCTTTATCATTACGCTATTTCTAAGCTTTTCCCTGAATATGATGACGCAATTATGTCGATATACTTTATTAGGGATGGAGGCCCATTTAGTATCTGCTTTGAAGAATCTGATAGACAAAAATTTCTTGGTATGTTAAAAGATAGGTTTGAAGAGATTAAAAAAACAACCAGACCAAGACTGTTGTCAAGAAATCAATCTCACTGGAAGTGTCAAAAACTCTGTGACTTCTGCAAGAAAGATTGGCCCGGAAGTGATGAAAGTATGTGCCGATATGTTAGTAATCACCTAGATCAGTTTGGAATGTTAGACACAATACAAAATTGTACAAGAGAAGGTTTCGATGTTGGGTATTATGAGGCACCGGGATAAGGAGTTTGAAAATGAAACATTACTATGAAGATTTAGACGGATTTTGGGGGGAACTCGATGCGTCTTTTTACAGCAAGATGGTGAAAAGGTTCAATAGTGGCTCTCACTTTGTAGAGGTGGGTTCCTTTAAGGGTAAAAGCTCGTCATGTATGGCAGAACAGATTATTAGCAGTGGTAAAGACATAAAATTCGATTGTGTTGACACATGGGAGGGGTCTGAAGAGCATCATAAAGGAGGTATCGCAGAAGACAACGACGTGGTTATTGGTAATTTGTTTCAGGTGTTTCTGAAGAATACAGAACGGTTTTCAGATGTAATCAACCCAATCAGGCTCCCATCAAAAGAAGCCTCTAAACTCTACAATGAAGAGTCCCTCGATTTTGTTTTTATTGATGCTGCACACGACATGAAAAATGTCTTAACGGACATAAAGAGCTGGGCCCCAAAGATCAAGAAAGGTGGAATAATAGCCGGACATGACTATGGAGGTGGTCACATAGGAGTTAACGACGCTGTTGACCTATATTTTAGATATGTTTTGCAGGTTGAGGTACAGGTTTTTGAAGAATCTAGCTGCTGGTTTGTTGAGAAGCATTTTGATATTCCCACTGAAAACACAGTTAATAAAGTTATGAAGGAAGCCTCTGCAGCATTCTGGAATCAAAGATTGGGCCGTGATGGAGAAATAACGAAACTGAATACTCCGATTCAACTTAAAAGCGTAGAAGAGATAAAAAGGGAAAAGGAGAAAAAGAGAAA
>CEUI01016594.1_pt1 | contig 11692 bp, 13 predicted proteins | sample 531411 | NCBI WGS metagenome assembly CEUI01 (sample SAMEA2622841, study PRJEB7988) | marine metagenome | isolation source: saline water (ENVO:00002010), including
TAACATTTTCCGACATATTGGTCTAGTTTTCTTATCTAAGGGACCAACATACCATAACTTTTCTCCTGGTGGCCGGCTATCAAGCATTGCTGCGGTTACACTTCGGCGATAGATAGCTAATGTGTCTCCTACAACTCGATCTACTTGCTTACTATTTAATACTGAGTTGCGCTGCATCATTTTTCGCATTTCATCTGTAGAAAGATTATTACTTACCCCTTGAATCATTAATAATTGCATTTGTGAACCCAAACGATTGGTATATGCGATAATAGCAGACTCTTGTGTTTTGCGTAATGCTAATAATTGGCTTTCTGTAATCTTTCCAAACTTAAATAAATCGTCTAATAGAGCATCTGTGCTAGATAAATAAGTATTTACTGCAACTTGCATTCCTAAATCTTCTAGGAAATAGTCTGCAATAGACAATGCTCCCAAAGCTATCATTATTTCTTCTAATGACAGACCTTGATCTTCTAATTCTTTTATATCTGATAAAAACTCTTCTTGCGCCTGACCTAGTGAATCAAGAAAGTCCTTGACCGCCTGGTCTATGATTTGTTCCATATATTACTCCGCGGTTAGGCGGGACAATAATCGATTGGCAGGCTGTTGTTCTTTTTTAGCATCAAGTCGCGCTTTAAACTCGTCACGTTGTGATTGCGGTGCATCTGGGTTATTGTAATCAAACCAATCTGTCGGATCAGCAAGACCATTTTCAAATCTCCAATTCCAAAAGTTGATCTCGTCCATAGTAGTCATTGGATAATTTGCTTCTAAGAAATCACAACTATACTCAGGATCTAACACTACACCAGTCTTTACTTCGATAATCCTTCGATCTATCTCAAAACGCTTCTTTTCAAATGGCCGCCAGGTGTCTTCTGCACTAGCCATATTTTCATTAGTGTTTTCTACTTCTTGGATTTTAAGCGATTCTGCACTTGGAGCATTTCCTTTTGAATCAATGTACTTAACTCTAATGCTATTGTTCTCCAATGTAGCAGATACCATAAACTTGGTAGCTTCTACAATATCAGTTAATGATCCTGATGGTGCAGTAACTCCAAAGTTTGTTCCCTCTGGTAAATATAGTATTTTATCTACACCTATCTCAATTCTGCTTGCATCATCAACTCCCGAAACGAATTTGATTCCGATTGCGCCAAAGCGTACACAAAGCGCAAGTTCTGACATTGCTACACTTACAGAAAGATCACACGATACTACATCTTCTGCTCCACCAACGTAAAAATCACGAACTGGTTGATATCGATGCGTAAAAAGAACTGGTAAAATACCATAAGGATTTACATCGCCTGGATTAACACTTTTCTTCTTTCCATCTGCATCAATCAAAAAGTGCATTCCTTTTTTATCTAACCTATCTTCCGTCCATATTGCAAACATCGGTCTTTCCATCTTGGACATCCCTTGATTTTCGATTGCATACATGACACCCCATGGCTCACGTTCTCCTGGTAAAAATAGAGGTTCAAAAAATGGAAGATTCTCATACTCGACACGCTGTTTTAATTCATTCCATCGGCAACGATATGCAGTCGTGCCTAATAAATAAGTAAGCCGTTCTAATTGACGGCGAGAAGAAATTAATCCTTCTTTATCAATAAAATCGTAATATCGTTCATCTACACGAGTCTTTGGTGGCCTACGATAGGATAAACTACGCAAAGAACACACTCTTCGTGTAAGATTTTGGTTAAAAATCGGAACCTGTTGTAACGATTCCGAACCAAAAAACTTTTTGACATAAAACTCTGTGTTTATGCCTTCAAAATAATCGAGTAGATACTCCCGCTCCTTATGGCGTTTCGTTTCTACTACTGCTAATGCATCTGATAATGAATTTATTACAGCCTGTTGGCTAATTTCGTTTACTGTTACCACTCGATAACTCCCGCTGTTCTTCTCTTAATAGGATAAAGGTTTACTATAAAGTAACGGAGCATATCACACGCGTGATCATGTCTACCGTCTTTTAATGGCTCTTCTTTTACCCTTTGTTGTTCCTTTCTTTCCGGATATCGATAGTTATCATAACTGTCGATACTACCCTTACACTTGTCCGATACATAAAAGTGAGCATTGCCGTCAGCATCCTCAAACCAGGATCGGACATGACTAACACCATTGACAATGTTCCGAGAAACGGTATCGCGTTTAAATCGAACAATCATTCCCTTTCTCTTAAAAATTTCGATATCTCCGATTCCACTCTGAGCCTGGACACCACCACCGGCCGGATCGCCAAAGTAAGCTTGTACTGGATATTTCTTTTGTCGGACACGATCTGCAAGTTCTTCTGTTTTTATGTTTGCTTCGTGGCAGATTTCATCGATTTGATATATGGTATCCTTACCTTCGTCATTTTGCTTGATCTGGAACCATCCCACTGCGGGCATCCTGTAACCAAAGTCGATTGAGCAGTAAACTGGCAAGTCTGGGTTATACTTGAGTCCCTTGACAACGTGCGTGGATCTTGAGAAGTTGAAACATTTCCCACTGAAGTTCGTGAAGCGTGCTTCATATTCTTGCTCATATGTCTCTAAAGTAAGTGTCCTTTTTAACTCTGCTATGTCATCCTTAAAGAATGGAGACTCGTGACTTGGGTGCTGCCAACTCTCCCAATCTGGAAACTGATCTGATTTTCCGTATTCCCATAGTTTTTGTAGATAATTAAATCCCCTGGGTGTGGAAGTCATTAAACACCAACCTTCTCGGTCGGATAATGTTGGTCGTAAATACTGTTCCCATACTATTTTCTTTATTGCTGCTGCTTCGTCTATAACTAAATAATCAATACCTTCACCGATCAATGAATCTGGCGCATCGGCCGACTTAACCCATAACTCAGAATTAAGTCCTGCAACCTTAAAATAATAAAGTTGCCCATTGATCTCCTTCTTCGCTGCAACCGGCAAGCGTAAGTTTATTAATAAGTCTTCTTTTACAATCCTAGCAATCTTATCTGCTAGTTCGTATGTAGGCGCTACAATCCATCCCCTTGTATTTGGAGATAGTATCCACGGCTCTATTTCACGAGCAGCGCCAAAAGATTTTCCAGATCTACGACCTTGTATATTAATTCGGAAGCGAGCGGTCGAGTTGTGAACCGCTAACTGGTTTTTGGTCGGATGGTATCCGATCAGATTCCAAAACTTTTCCCGATTTAGTATCTTTTTTGCCAATTTTACTTTCTTCAAAGCCGCATTCTTTTAATACAGCTTCTAAGTTACCGGTCATATCGACCTGTTGCTTATCCGTTTGATTTAAATAATTCTTTCCTAAGAATATTAATAAACTAGTATTCCCTTGTTCGGCATACTTCCATTGTAATTGCCGTAATCTTAGTTTCATTTCTTCTTTACCGCGATTCAATTCATCTTTATAATCTTTACGTATTACACTTTCATCAACTATAAAGAATTTGGCAATTTCCATAATGGTACAACCAAAACTAGCAAGCATTTCAACTTTTTCTCGGTCTACTCTGCTTTTTCTTTTTCTTACGCTTTTTCTTTTTCTTGGCATATACTCCGTATGGCATTATTGATCACCCATTACAAAACTCCTTTCTACTTATACCGTAGGGGTTGACTTCCACCTCTGAGAACACTTCGCTAAACTCCTTCGCCAGTATGTTTTTGCTGATGATACGCTGATGTCTAGCGCTTGTGCGATTATTGGGAATGTGTGTTTCTTAGTTCGCATAATAAAGACTTCGCGTTCTCTAGAACTAAGAGAATCATATGTTTCGTGTGCTGCTAATTGCAACCACCGATGCTCTGGTGGGATTAAACCTGATCTGAAAACTGCGAGTTTAACTTTATACTCTTCTGCCAGGTCTATTGCATCCTCAAGTCGCTCCGCATCACGATCTGTGAGGTTTGGCCAATCCATTGGTTTGAATGTAACATTGTGTAGTGTTTACAAAAAATAATAAAAAATTTTAAGACACACATACCCATGCGGCGGTGGTCGTTCCTTGGTGTACCAGGAGCGCGTTTTGCTATGCGCTCCAGGTTAATAGTTATTATTTGCTATGATGGCAAGCGTTTATTGAGTGACATATAAGTAAATAGTGTCATTTAATGACAAAATAAAACCCCGCCCGAATCATTTTGTTTTGTTTACTCACAAAAAAATTTTGTCAATTATTATTTACATTCAATAAAATATATTGAATAATTAATATAAAAATAAATGTAAAATATGTTTACAAAAAAGCTTGCATATTAATAAAATATAATGTAATATTAAGCAACTTAAAATTGAGGATTAAGTATGTTAAAAAAACTATTTGAAATATTTATTGTTTTATCGTGGACACTGTGCGCAGTGTTGACTATGGCCGGATTTGCGGCGTTAATACATACCGATTACGGCGCGTTTGCCGGTTTAATTACTTTTATAAGTTGTGGTTTGCCGTGGCCGTTTATCGGTTATTATGCATATAAAAGCGGCGAGTTATTTTAATAATAAATAATAAATGAAAGGGTAAAAAATGAGAACATTAACAATAAAAATAGAACTAGAAAATGCAGCTTTTGATAGTGATAATTTAAAAGCTGAAATTAAAAGAATATTAAATGATGAAAGAATAGTAAACGATACTGTAATGACATATAACAGCGGCGGGTTATATCATTCTTTTCAAGATGCTTTAAAAGATATAAACGGGAATAAAATCGGATATTATAGAATAGATAAATAAATTAATTATTAATTAACTGAGGGTCAAGCATATGGCAAATATAACACGCGCGCAAGCGCTGCGCCTGGCAAATCATGCCGCCGGCGCTAGTAATCAAGATATAAAAGAAATTATTAAATTTTGTGAATCAATAGCAGATAAAAACGCGCATTATTGCAGCGGACCAGGAGCGGCGGCGCGTTTTCTGCCATTTTTGTATAGTGTTATAAACGGCGGCGAAATAAAGCCAAAATATGAAATATTTCAAGATAAAAACGGTAAATTACCATTTATAAATTACTCTAGCTTACCGATTGTAAACTGCCCCGGCGCGGCCGAATGTAAAATTTATTGTTATTCGCTGCGCGCTTGGCGGTATCCAATGGCCTTATTTAGACAAATTCAAAATACAGTACTTGAGCGGCGCGCATTTTCTGTAATTACTAGCGAATTATTAAAGAAAATAAATTCCGGTAAATATAAAAAACTTAATAAGATAGATTTTAGATTATATGTTGATGGTGACTTCCCAAACTATCAAATTTTGGATAATTGGTTTAATTTTTTAGCCGTTAATCCGCGCTTAAATGTTTACGGATATTCTAAAAGCTTACATTTATTTAAGCAGCGTATAAAATCCGGCGATATATGGCCGCAAAACTACGTTTTAAATCTATCAAACGGCGGGAAATATGATAATTTACACAACGAACTTATAAAACATGATCAGGTGCGCGGTAAATTTTACGCGGTATCCATTGGTCGAAAAACTACGCCGCAAAAACTAACAAAAACCGAACGCGCGCAAATTAGAAAACAAACGCCTAGAAAAGTTTTTATATGTCCGGGTCTATGCGGATCTTGTACAAGCGCCGGCCATGCATGCGGCAACTTATCAACGTTTAAAAATCTAGATATTGTAATTCCGATCCACTAAATGAAAGGTTAAAAAATGACATATATAAAACTTATTGTTAAAATTGTTTTAACATCATTTAAAATATTTATTTTATCAATTATTTATCTATTAACGCGGCCATTTATGCGGCTATTAATGAAAGGGAAATAAATTATGATAAACGGCTTTATAATACCATTATTTATAATAATTGTTTACCTGGCCCGGTCTAGGAATAAGCAAAAGCGCCGCGCGGAATTTTGGAAGCAAGCCGCCGCGGTAAATTGTAAAAAAATTAATGATTTTCTTTTATAGTGATTTATAGTATTAATGAGAATGAGTCTAAATAACAATAAAAAACAGTTAATTTTGGGTATTTTTTCAAATTTTGCGCTCTAATATTATATTTACCAGGGTAATTTTAATATTATGTGGCGCAGGGTGTCTAATATTAGCTAAGAAAGGGTAAAAAAAATGAAAACAGAATTATGTTTAGTATCTACAAGTGGAGATTGCGCAAAGAATGGAATGGGAAACACAAATGAAGTGATACCATTCGATGGTAAATACAAGGATATAGTGAAAGACTATTTAACGGCACAGTTAGAATGGCACGTGCAAATTCACTATAACCCAATGGCCTATAAATGTAAGAAAAATATGGCCATCATGTTAAAGTTGTTTAAACATTATGATAGAATGAAAAATGCTAATATTTTTCAGCATAAATACCATTTTAGAACACAATGGGATTTGACTTTCAATGAACCTGGAGAATTGCAGCAATACAAACCTTATAAAATCTCAGATGATGTGGCCAGGGAAATATCTTTTGCAAAAAAATTAAAAGATAAAAAGTTTACCGCCTTACACATAAGTGAAAGAATGGGGAGCGAACTACCAACAGACAAACTACTTAAATACGATGTTTGGGGGAAATACTTATTCTTTAAATGTCAAGAAAAGTATCTTTATTGGGATGATGACTATAACGGATCAAATCCTATAAATGTATTTGCTCTGCATATTGGCAGTGTAGGTAATGAGGTCCATGATGCAATAAAACCAAAATCATTTAAGTGGAATAATAAGCATATGCAAAAACTAGTAGAAAGATATGAAAACAATAGCTGAACAATATACTACCTAATCCCCAACTTCTTTTTTACCATTTTATTCCTCCAGGATAATTTTTGCCTACCATTTAGCAAAATAAAACACTTAGAAAGGTTTACAATTCTAAGATCTTCAAACCAACCAATTAACTGGCTGCAATTCACTTCATCTTTAATATTAAATGCAAAAGGGCAATCTTTATGTTCATCCGCTGAAAGCGGACATTTTTCTAAAAACTCAGCTTTAATATCAGCCGTTAAAGGGTGTTTAATATTGTCTTTAAAAGGGTTTTTCAATTAAACTAGAAAAAGTCTCTCTACTCTCCATATATGTAAATTATGTAAATTATGTAAAGTTTATAATTTACAAAATTTACAAAATTTACCATATAGGACACTCGAAAGGTTTTTTAGAAGTCTGGCAAAACACTCTTAATAATTCTATATTTTCCGTGTTTTATCTTTTTAAATCTACCATGTGCAACAAACTTATCAAGCCATGAATGAGCAGTTCTAGTACTAGTATAATCCATCTCTTCTTCCAAAATAGCTTTAAATTGATTCGTAGTAATTATACCTTCATTATCCGCATAATCACAGCAACTTTTGTAAACCTTTTCATCCACGTTATCCGTAGGTTGATCGTACCACAATTCTTCCCTACCACTTAACGGTCCGCGCCAATCAAACGATAGTTTTTCATCTTCCGCTGACAAATGTATACCTATTGGTATATTATGAAACTGAGATTCAGTCCTAACTTTAGTTACCTTTAGCACCCTTAACCCTTCTTGTCTAGGACTAATGGCCACCTGGACGGCATTATCTAAAAAGTCTGTAAATAGCTTTCCACCTCTAATCTGATCCTGGTTTAGGCGTAAATTCTCTCCATATTGTTTATTATGATGATTAACTACTAATATACTAAGGTCAAACTCCATCTGTACCGATTTAATCTTCTGTAATAACAGTTTTAATCTCTCGTTATTAAAGATATCTACTGAAGTGGAAGTATACAAATTGTCCACCACCAACACCTCATACGGTCCTCTCCGCATCCCGGAAAGCATATTACCTCGCAATGCTTCCCATTTATCAGAGAATATCGATAAGTCCTTTTCAATATAATTCATATCCAAGTTTTTCTTGAGTTGATCTTGCCTGTCAGGATACTTCGATACCATCGCTCTCATGATTTTCTTTAGTCTATCTCTCACCATCGAGTTCATCATCTCAAACTGTGCAAAGTATACTCTTCTAGGCTTTGGTATATTAAAGTTCATAAATGGTACACCCATGGCCACCGCTATAGAAAATTGCAGCGCTAATATTGACTTACCCACGTTAGACGTTCCGGCGATACACCCAGTGCCACCCTTAATTAATATTTCTTCGCACACGTTCTCCGGCGGTGCTTCGTCCAGGTCAATAAAATCGTGAATACTCAACGTAGACATACCACCGAAGTCTGAGGGTTTATCTCCAAACGCATATGCATCCGCTAACCCGGAGATAAAGTCTTCCCTAGTACCACCATCCTGAAAGAAATCGGTTATATCATAGGTATCTGGAACATTTCCCCATTTATATATTCTTATTTTCCGATCGTGAACTGATGCCAACGCACGAGCCACCTTTTCCGCGCCTTCTCTACCTTTTTCATCATTGTCATAGCAGATAACAATATTCTTATACGAGCCGATAGCGGTAAGATCTTTAGGGATAGCGCTAGCGCCCGCAGTAAACGTGATTCCCATGATTTCATTCGATAACGCTGATATGACATCTTTTTCTCCTTCAAAAATAAATAGTAATTGATTCGGATCGGCTTTATCTAGCACAGATACAGGATAAATCTTATTTCCTTTCTCTTTACCAGATTGAGGTCCCTTATGTTCTTTAAAATGAGATAAAAATCCCTTGTGTTCAATCCCAAAGACTAATCGCTTGCCTTTCTTATTAAACCCTAAGTGTAAATATTCTTCTTGAGCAGTAGCTACGCTCCAGGGTAACTCTAAGTAATCAATAATCTTTTTAGTGTTTTCCATAAAGCATTCCCGGTAGGTAACGAACACTTCATAATCTTTTGATGGAATAGGCTTTGTTTCTTCTTTCACTTTTCCAAATTTTGGTGCTTCAATAATTCCATTTGTAACTGGGACTTCTTCTCCATTCACAAATCCCATCGTATCACAAGAATCGTGAAAACAGGAATAATATCCACTTTCTTTATTAATTGATAAAGACTTATCCTTATTCCCGCACTCCGGACATCGAACTCTCCACCAATCCCCCTTAGAACTGAGCGGTCCGAACATAGATTCTGCTTTTATTCGCATTTCAGACATATCTTTTTCTCTTTTCCTCGCGCTACATTTTTCCAATTGCCATAAAAATTGATTTTTGATTTTATGTTATTAATTTTAACAATTTCCCACCCGGAATAACATACAGGGCATATCTTCACTTCTTTATCTGCATCTACCGCATCTTTTCCGTTTGTATTACGCATACTTACCTTTTTCGACCAACCGTTAGTTGCAAAATCAGATATAATATCTTTTCTACTCATACTCAGGAAAATCTCTATACGCCCAAAACCATACGCGATCTTTTTGTTGGTTGTTTTTTGCATTTCTTAATGCAACATTTAAAAATTCCATTTTATTATTATATGGAATAAATGCAATACTATCTTCTGGAGCATAATACAAAGCAATACAATCTACTCTACCTGTACCTACATGACGAGTCATCCGAACTTCAATGCTAGTACTTGTTTTTAACTTGGTAACTGTTTTTACATTTACTCTTGTAAACTTATCGTGTTTTTGATCTTCCACCACCATATCCACACCATCATTATCACATTGCGGTATATATACATTATATCCCTGGCGATGTAGTTCTTTTCGCACCGCTAACTCCCCCAAGTGTCCGATGCCGGCCGAATTGCGTAAGCTATGCTTTTCTTGTTTCATTACTTGAAGTACTTTTTCATCCGATCAACACCAAGCAATAATTTGAACAATTCAAATCCACGGTCTAGATTCTCTCTACTAATAATATGTTGCTCATACTCTCCAGTTTCTTTATCCAGGCGCAATACAATTCCTTTGGCAATCTTTGCCTTTGGTTGCAACTCCTCATACATATGCGTATAACAACCTAGCTGCGCCTTAAATTCTGGATATACATACTTACTAGTCTTGTAATCTATAATAACTAGTTCGCCATTTAGCCTGGCTAATACATCACACGCTCCACCGATCCGTAGCTTCTCTGACACCATAATTAGCTCTTGTTTTAATATCTGATAATCTTTTTGATCGTTTTTCCATTTTACATATGCTTTTAACGCTAATGATGCAGCTTTAATCTGATTCTCTGTATAGTCACTAGCATCCACTTCAAAACCTTCTTCCCACTTTTCAATCATATAATGCGCTAATGTCCCGGTATCGCCCGCATCCCGCAATAACTCTTGTGTATCATTGCCTAATAAAGTTTGTTTCTTTGTCCATCCTAATAAAACATTCTTATTCCATCCTAAATTATTGCTAATAACGGTAGTGACAGACGTTGCTCTTGTTCCATCTTTTAAAATATATTTAAGGCCGTGCGCCTTCATTTTATTGCTCATTATGTATCCTTTCTAATAAAATTCTTATTGCTCTTTCAGCCACTTCTGGCACTACACCATTCCCTAATAATCTTAATCGGTCCACTCGGTTGGCAGTTGTGTCCACCCCACTGGAAGTCCCATCAGTTGTTCCACCCAGTTGGGATTTAGTCGTCCGTGGCTCTTCCCACTCGTACTGCTCTTCTCCTGGTCTTGCCGGGTATTTGGTAAATGTACGATCTTGTCTAGATCTCTTTTTTGTCTCTCTTTTGATGTTCCCATCCCCCCTTTCCAATCTCTCGCTTTTGGTGTGGGCCAACTCTTTGGATTTACTTGTTCTCTTAGATTTGATGGCGATGTTCTTCCTTTTCTATGTGTATCGTATAGCCTTTGCATTGCTTCGCCTTCTTTTGGCGGTAAATGATCCATTGTATTTGGTGTTGCCCAATTATGTACTTGTTCTCTTAAATTTGAGCATCCACCTTTTTTTGCTTTTTCACTTCGCTCTTCTGGCTTTCTAACATCCGATCTTCCATCCATAGCTTGTGGTGTTGCCCAATTCTTTTCTTCCTTTACGACTTTCATACTTAAATCATAACCTCTTTTTTTACCTACACTTGGCGGTACAGTATTTCTTGAATGATCTCCTTGGGTTGGTGTGGGCCAATTCTTTCCTTCACTGGCGGTAGGCCATGATAAAGACTCGTTTTCGTTGATGGGGCGCACCAACTTCAACCGCTGAGAATATTCCCCACGATGTGATATAACCTCTTTCTTCCAAGTCTCCGAGGACATATTTGAGTACCGATTCTCCGTCTGCGGTTTTGCTTGAGATGATTCCTTCGACATTTTCGAGAACAACATAAGTTGGTCGGCACTGTGAGATTCCTTCAGCGATATATGGGTATAAATGTCTCGGATCATCTGTTGATTCTCGTCTTCCGGCAGCACTAAAGGGTTGGCATGGGAATCCGGCAGAGAGGATATCCACTTTTTTAAGAAAATGTTTGAATGGGAAGGTTTTAAGGTTCGTGTAAATAGGCGTTGGATGTATCCAACCCTCTTCAATCTTTGCCGCCAAGTTTGCGACTGCGAAGGCTTCGATCTCCACATAAGCGATTTCTCGCACATTTGGCCAAATGTTTCGGAGTCCCATTCCAATACCTTCGTATCCAGTGCAAAGTGAAAGGTGATTAATTGTTCTGGGAGTATCCACATTTAGTACCTCTGGTTTGTGGAGAAAGGCAGCATTTCTTATGTTTAAGACCACTGCCACAGATGCATGGCTTATTTCGTCCGAAGTTTGGTAACGGTTCCCAGGGATCTAAGCCAAATCTCCTGAT
>CEUI01054798.1_pt1 | contig 11684 bp, 6 predicted proteins | sample 531411 | NCBI WGS metagenome assembly CEUI01 (sample SAMEA2622841, study PRJEB7988) | marine metagenome | isolation source: saline water (ENVO:00002010), including
AACACAATTATGTGTATTTATTTCATTCCATTTTTTATTTATATAATCATATGCTTTTTGATAAAAATATGATAATTTTGTGTGTTCTTCACGAATACCACCATATAATATTTGAAATGTTTTTTGTTTTGCTTCATCATATGAACAACCATATTTATGAGCAAAATATTGATGTACTGAAGTACTATGTCGATGCATAAAATTAAAATCAGTTAAATTACCAATCAATCTTAAATGATAAGCATCAAAGTCAAATTCTACTAATGAATCATTTTCTGGTATAAATGCTTTTCTTTGTTCTTTTGTTAAAGCAGCGAAGTTAACCGTACCAAATGAATTACTTGGACGACCTGTTGTTGTCCATAGATTGTAATTACTATATAATTTACCATCTGATATATGTTTCTTCACTCTGATATCAAATATATCACATACATCATCTGATACTTTAAGTCCATTCTTTTCAATCTCCCAAAAAGCCTGTATTTTATCTACTGAACCATCTCTCGCGAACCAACCTTCATCATTTATTAAATCATTTAATTTAGGCTGTAACCATTCAAACATCTGTTTTGATAGTTCATCACAATACTCTTTATGCTTCGAAATTGGCACTATTTCGTTAAGTTTTTTTACATTGTAGTACTTGTTACTCAAGAAATCTATTGCATTATTTCGTAAATTTGTCTTAAATGGCTTACTTTTTAACCACCAATGACATTGATTTAAACAAAGAACTTTTTTATGTTTAGTAAATATTGGTTGTAATTTTTTAGAATCAGGTGTAAAAATAATACCTTCATTCAACTCACCTATATGTGAATAATCCTGTAACATCTCTGAACAATCAGGATGTAATTGTGGAATAAATTCACCTTTATATAAAGTACCTTCTTTTAAATCTATCTCCCGTGTATACAATAATGATAACTTATTATTCTTATGTAAAGGATGTAAATTAGGGTCTGAATATATAGGTATAACAATATAACTTTTAAACATACTACAATATATAACCTTTTTATTTAAAAAACAAGCTTTTTTTTATACTGCTACATTAACAGCTGTTTCATTTGCAGGTGGTGATGGTGGTGGGGGTGGTGGATATAATATATTCATAAATTTGGCGGCTTGTGATATTTGTTCTGGTATTGTTAAAACCCATTTGTTATTTTTAATACAAATAACTAATGCATTTTCTGTGGGATTATTAAATACATTCAGAACATCATATTGTATAGACAATAGATAACTTTTTCCATCTTTAGATTTAGTAGTTTTTAGTGTTGCCAGTGGAGCTTTAGCTTTAAATAAATTGTTTACTACTTCTTCTAATTTTGCAATATATTCATCGGCAGCTGCCAATGCTTCTGCTGTTGAAATATCTATACTATCAAACAACTCAGAAATAGGTTCTGTTTTGGCACGGATAAAAGTGTTTACTTGATATACGAAATCTAAATCTGGATTATTATTTTCTAAAGGTTTAACATAAAGTAAAAATGGTAAAAGTTTATTTATACCTATAAGACCAAAATCATCTGATAGAGCTGTCGGTTCTATTACTATATTCTCGTGTTGCCAAGAATCAATCTCCACATCTTGTAAATGTCTTTGTTTTACATCAGGCCGTAGTTTCATCACACAATTTAAAGTAGTTTCATAATTACCTGGTGATACATTATGTGAAACACCCATTACCTGATAAAATACTGAATTATCATATCTTTTTGGTAAATACCCTATACGAAACATATCTCCAACACAAAATGCACTATTTCCATATAATTGTAAAGATATAGCATAATTTGTAAGTGTTGGTACTTTTTCTGTACTCTCTCTTACAAGTACTTTTGTAAAATAATCATAAGTATTTTTTCTGTAATCTACATTGAATTGTTTTTGTAATAATTCTTTATTTTCAGCGAAATCCATAGTTGGATATGCTGATGCTTCAATTATTTCTTCTTCCGGTTCTTCTACTACATCACTACTTTTATTAATTTCTTCTGCAATTTTATTAGCCATTATATCTGTTTTATCATTAGAATAATCACCATTAATTTGTGTATTCGCGAGATATCCAGTATCTGTAGTTTGATGATTCAACATTCCTTTTGGAAATTTTTCTCTATTTTGCCAGTTAATCCAGTCGTTTGAAATTAGTTTATAATATTCAGTATTAGTATGTTGTGGAACATATTCTACTTCATAATTGGCTACTTTTCCTTCTCGTTCACCCATTTGATTAATAATTTCTCTTGATTGAGCCTGTGCTATCAAACTACTAACAGGCGCTTTAGTTAAACCGGCTTCTCCCAATGAAGCTAAAGCTATTTCACTACTAATTAAATCACCACCTCCAAATTGTAAATTCATTGACATATTTCTAATTATTGAGTTAGGAGATGCGGGATTAAATTTAAATAGATTATCATATGACTCAGGTTTATTAATGGTAGCTACTCTCTCAACCATAGCCAAGTCTGTATCAGTACAACCAATTGTTTCATCTACCCAACCTATTTTTCTTGATAAGCCTGGTGGGTCTTGATTTAACATCATCCAATTCCACACATAACCTGTATCTTGTTGTAATATTCTAGATACATAATGATAAACATCACTTAATTTATCTGCATCTTTAATAGCTCGTTTTAAAACTTTTAATTGAATAAAAACTTCTCTTATTGGTATTTTATTTGAATCTTTTAAATCTTGAGTTAACCCTCCATATTCATCAGTTCCTAACTTTCTTGTATTATATGTATCGTCCCAATTATCGGGTAATATAAATGGTAGTTTTCTATATCGACTACCTAAAAAAGTTTGTCTCTTATACATTGAACTTTCCCAATGACACAAAGAATGCCATGGAGTACTAAAAGTAATTGAATCACTCCATTCATTATCAAAATCATCTTTATCAAAGTATTTTGCAAATTCATTATTTAGTATATTATCTTCAAACCAACCCCAAGAAACATAAACTGCATCTGGACCGGTAGATGGTATTTTTGCACCATCTTCGTCTTCTTTATAAGTACCTCGCCAATAAATACCTAACTCAACATTTAATTGTGATGGTTTATTAAAATCAGGAGAACCTAAATACTCAGCTGAAAATTGGTCTACATATTTACTATATTTTTCTGCGTGGTCTGTTGAAAATTTTTCATTAGGAAAAAGTTGTTTATCTGGAAACAAAGTATTCGCTGCCTGTGATAAAATTCTATACTCTAAATTCGCTAGAAGATTTTTTTTGGCTACACCGAAATGAGTTTCTTCTGTCAAAGTCGGATTTGTTAATACCGTATTATGTGACCATAAATCTATTTCACAATTCCAAGATAAATCACTAGGGTCAAAATCACTTCTCGCTGCTCCTACTAATCCTTGTATAAATTGTATATCATAATCAGAATCGTGTATTTGACCATCTTTATCGGGTATACCATCTTTACTTGTTGTTCCATATATTATTTCATTATACATACTTCTTTGTTCTTCTTGTAATTTTAACAAATCTTCTGGATTGTATAATGTAAAATTCTTTTTATGTGTCCAACCAAAATCGACAAATATTTGAGCTCCAGGTCTTAGAAAGTATCTACTATAAATTTGGTCATATTCTTCTTTATCATATACTTTAAATTGTACGGTTGATTTCATTGTTCCGGAATAACCACCATAAGAACTACCTTGTGTGCTAGAACGAACATTTAATATTCCAGCGGGTGGTCGAAGTTTTCTTATACCAGGATTAGTCGCGTAATCTAAATCAGTATAAGTTTCTCTTTGTGAAGGTAATATAGAATTAGGGTCAAACTCATCACCTCCAATCGGTTCATAAAGTTTTCTATCTCCCGTTCTCATATTGTAAGTACCTAACATATAAACTTTTCCTAATTTATCAGAAGGTGTTCTACTTATTGTAGTTACTTTTATTTTAGGTGCTTCACCTGAATCTATATTAGATTTTGTCCAATTATAACGCTTTGTTGCAAAATCAAGTTCTTGTTTTAATGTTTCTTCAACATCTGCTTCTGTTTCATCACCCGTTTTTTGTACAACAGAAACAGCTGTCCACATACGAGCAAACGGTGTTTTAGAACTATAATAACCTTGACCTCCAAAACTATCTTCCTGTAAATCAGTTTCTTCCATACCAGCTTGACTATCGTTTATACCAACACCGGCACCCTTTTCTTCCATAATTTGAATTTTTCTTCTGATTCTTTCAGGTAATGTTGCACCGAAAGCTCTTGTATGTATTTTACCCATATTTAATCACCTTGAGCGTATTCTGTAGAACTTGGTATTCTTAATTGAATATTTTCTGGAACATTTAATGTGAATAAATTATTAGCACGAGCTATATACCACCATAAACTTACATCACCATAAAAATTATACGCTAATAAATCAAGTCTATCACCAAATTGAGTTATAACATATATATCATCATCACTCACTGGTATATTATCATAATATGTTGACCTATAAACTAATTTACCATCATCTTTTCTTACTTGTTCTGTATTTCTATATCTATCCATAATTTATTCCTTATTGTCTATCTGAATTATCTGAATAATATTTGTAGCCATAGTGTGGAACTAATCCTTTGTTATTACCATCAGCATCCATTCCAGGAACTTTATCATTAAGTATTTTATAACTAATATTTGCTGTAATATATCTTGGTACTTTATAATTATCACCCATTACACTTTCCCAAGGTCCACTAAACGAATAATTTATACTTTGTATAAAACCTAAAACACCATTTATATATTCAGCTGATTCATTACCTCCAGGTTGACCACCATATAAATCAGCTAGTCTTAATCGTGTTAGTGGTGGTTTTGGTCTTGTGTACCCAATATTATCATCTTTAAAATATTGTGGATAACATAAATTTGTTAAATAATCTAATTTAGCATAAATTCTATCTAATTCTATTGGGTTCATCGCATATAACTTCATCGTAAAATTTAAATCTCGTGTACTACTTTGATAAGTGTATACAGGTTCACTTCTACCAATAAATGTAGATTCAGCCCAATTTGCATTCACATTTTCATTTATATCTTCAATGTAACCTCTAAAAGCTAATATTTTCTCATTTCTTAAATCTTTAAAATAAAATGGATAACCGTGTTTAACACTATGAATATTTTTATCAGCTGGTTTTGAAATTGCTGGAATGTCATCTTTATCAATAGGAGCTAATGTCATTTGGTCACCTACAATACCTTCAACATTAACTGGAGTTCCATCTATAGATTCATTTACATTATTTACTAAATCACCACCTAAAGTTGAAATTTCTTCTGAGTTCTTTTTTTGGTTATTGAATGGTTTTCCGAATGATGGGTCTATTTGTTTAAATACATCCATATTTAATTTAGCATTTTTATTTTTAAAGACATCGAGTGCACCCATAAAACCATCTCGTTTTCTTTCAGTATATTTAGATTCGTCAAGTACCCAACTTCGAGTTACTCTAACTTTTACAAATGGAATATTTGATGAAAATAAAGACAATGGATTATAAAAATATTGAAATTGTTGATGACCTCCAACTAAACCTGCTTCTATATCATCATATTTTCTTTGATTGGCTTTTTTACCTGGTTCAGTCATATTAACGGCAGAACCATGTTTTATATCTCTATGAACCATATAAGCACCTAAACCTGAAACCATTTGTATACCCATAAATTTGACACCATCAGCTGATATTGCATATTTAGCTAGTCTTACAGCATCTTCTAAATGTGCCGAAACAATATTATCTCTACCATTTCCATTATCAGAGTGTGATGGTATAGGTCGTGTAATGTATGGTTCAGTTCCTCTATCAAATGTTAATGGTAAAAATCCACCATTTCCTACAAAGGGTTCATATGATGAACCTACAGCAGTTTTTGATTGAACCTTTTCCCAATCAATTAAGTTATCTATATGATTAGTATATATATCCCCTAGTGTAAGTTCTGTTACTGGGTTTCCTGCTATTGTTAAAGTTCTACCAGCATTATTTTCAATCAAAGCTGGAATATTATTATAACCAGCTCCATCTCCTATCTCAATACCTTCACCATCTGTATAATAATTATTAAATGTAGCATCATCACCTGAACCTGGATATATCTCATCATAAATAGTCCCAGCACCATTTGCTATTCCATCAACTATATGATATTCAGAAAGAATACCACCATCAATTTCATCTTGAATATATGGTGTAAAACCGGTAGCATGTGGTCCTCCATCACCAGTCAGTCCACTAGTGTTTATAAAATCTACACCATCAGTTATTTGTGCACTAAAATTAATCCATTCTGATGTCCAAAGTATACCGGGATTTGTATATTGTAAATCTTCAGGCAATCCTGTTATATTTGTAAATTCTGAATCCATTAAATGTTTTCTATTTTTTGTAAAACCTGTCATATAAAGATTATACACACCAGCTGGTATTAAATGGTCTATTGTACCATCATCATCATACTCTGTGTAATAATGCATACCTAAACCAATACCTGGATTCTCATAATGTGCTATAGAAGTTCCTTGAAATTCAGAAATTGAATTATAAAGCTCTCCTGTTCCAGGGGCTCTGTTACGAGTAAATCCAGTCATTACATCAGTATCAATCCAATTAACTCCACCATATATATGACCATACTCTGATTCCCACATATTACCTTGATTTTGATATTGTGGTCCAGCATCTTGTGTTTCAACTGATATACCAACTAATTGTTCTTGTAGAGGTTGTAAATTTAATGTAAATCCATTGGCGTGAATATTTGGAATCACATTTATACCAGTATCAAATTTATGATAACCATCTACCCAAGACATTTCCCATAATTCTCCGAGGTTCGTAAATTCTTCACCTACTACACCCGAAAATAAAGTGTCATCTTCTTCAGTAAGTCCTGGAACAAAACCTGGACTAAAATGAAGTTCAGGTGCGTGAACAGATTGAAATTCAGGCTCAATACCTTCGTAAAATATAGTTCCACCTTGTTCTGGACTAATATTAAATTCAAGTCCGTTTATAGCATTAAATTGTGTTGTATATATGTTACCTTCTTCTATAGGTCCTAACCAAGTGAATCCATTAGCGTGAATATTTTCAATTGTATCTACGACATCTTCTGATGTTACTCCTAAAAGACTACCCTCAGTAACCCATTGTGTTTGTGGTGCATTTAAATCTTGTTGATAATTTATTAAAATACTTCCTAAAGTACCTGGATTAGTATATTCATCTCCGTCAATTCCAATAAATAGAGAAGGACTTAAATGTTCTAAACTCGGTGTAAATCCGACAGCAAAATCATTATTAATCACATCAATAGGACTACTATCTAATATACCACCAAAACCTAAATCTCCTGGATTGGTGAACACATTTCCTACAATACCACTAAATAAAGTATCATCACCTTCTTGAAGGTAACTCACAAAACCAGTACTATGTATATCTGTTATAGTATTAACCATTTGTTGGTCAGGGTCAATACCTTGCCACATTCCACCTGGATTTTCATAAGTACTTCCTTCTATCCCTAAAAAATCAGTACCTTGAACATTTATTGTAAATCCAGTAGCATGTACATCTTCTATATAATTTACACCAGTATTTATTTTCAATTCTTTATCACCCGTAAAAACAGATGATAAATCAGATAGTCCACCTTGTGATTGTCCACCTTGGGCCATTATGCTCTCCTCACCGCTATACCTTCATTTAATAATCTATTCATTAATCTATTATTCTCTTCTAATAATGTATTTGTTTTATTTTGATTGTCTGAAAGTCCACCTAGAGGACCACTTTTTAATCCCATCACCGTATCATCTGAACTAAATCTTTGTACGGGTTGACCCGGTCTTGAAATAAAATCTCCTGCAGGGTCTGGTGCGAACCTATTATCACTAAACGAAACACCATATACTGGTTTAAGGAATGTTGATTTTTCTTTATCTTTTTTAAATTCAATTGATGCTATCGTCGCTATCAAGTCTTGAAGTAAGTTACCAAACCATTCTTTAAGTCTTCCAAGTGCACCGTCTTTTCCTTCTAATTTATCCATAGCTTGATTCATTTTTAATACTAAAGAATCTGCTAAGCCACCTTTTGTTTGTTCTAAACCTAGAGCTTTATAAAAAGCATCTTTAAATTCTGTGTCATTTTCTAATTGTTTGAATCCTATTTTCATTTGAGTAGCTAAATCTTGAGCAATTGCATTTTCGTCAAAACCAAATAATGTTTTAAGAAAATCCATTCCCGAACGATAACCGGCTCCTGCCTTATCTTTCATCTTCGCTATATTTTCTTTAGTTTTTTGTGTCAAAGAAGTAAAATCTGTATTTGCTACTTTTTCCATCATAGATTTAGGAGAAGGGAATATCTTATCAGCTATTTCTTTTAGTTTTACTTTCAATTTTTCCCACGATTCACCCGAAAAAACTACATTCCAATCTATACCCGAAAACCATCCTGAAAATAAACCTGTAAATGCTCCGCCACCTTTTTTCTCTCCACCCGTTGCCGTAAACAAATCATCACCTATAGCAGTTTTTAATATATTTCCCAAACCTTCCTCTTCAATTTGTTTTACCGTAGTATCTCCGATTTGTTTGATACTAGTAGCTATTTGTGATTTAGCTTCACCATCAATTATATTACCGACACCTCCACCTTTACCAAAAAATAAACCACTAAGCAAGCCTTGGCCCGGTTTTATACCCAAAATTTCTTTTAGCTTATTCCAACCTTTTTTAACCAAGTCCCATATGTTTTCAAACATATTTTTATCTGGGTCGAATTTAAAGAAATCTTTAAATGATTGGATAGCTTCATCCACCGTCATAATTACATCTGTTCCTTTTTTCTTTATCTTAAAAAATTGAAGTGCCAGGCCTAAAAATTGCCTACCTAAGTTTTTAGCCATATCAACTATAGCTGCACCTTTTGTCATTGGTTTTCCTTTCTCTATTATCTTTTCTAATTTACCATTAATTTCTTTCTCTACTTCTTTTTCTTCCCACTTAAAGAAATCTTTACCAATTTCCCATTCTAAATCTTTATTAAATATAATTCCAAATATACTACCTATTCCTTTTTGTACATCACCTAAAAATCCCGCTGCATTTTCAAAGAATCCTGTCTCCATTATTCTAGTAAAAGTTTTTTCAATCGTTTCAAAATAAGTTGCACCTTCTTTAGCTGCAGTACTTCTCATTTGTCCTGTAAATGAAGCTTGTAATTCTTCTAATTCAGTTAAAGTATTTTTAGCTGTTAATAGATTTGTATTAAAACTACCCATTGAATCTTCTTGGATATTATCCATATCAGCTGTTCCTTTAGCTAACTTCATAACTTGTTGAACATTCATATTAGCAGCTTCAGCTACAGCTTGTAATTGTAATGGAGATAACTCACCCATATCAATACCATCTAATTGCTCTTTAATGGATTCCATCGCTCCGGCTGTATCACCAGCGTAGGCTCTTCTTCTAGCTTCGTGTAAATTAATTCTTTTTCCCAACATAATAGAAGCTTGCATTTCTTTATTCAATGAATCTTCAAAATTTAATAAACCACTCATTGTATTAGAAACATCTTTAATACTCATACCAAGTTTTCTAGCGTGTATAGCTGATTTTACAAAATTCTCTAAACCACCTTTAGAATATTTAGCCATATCTTCAGTTGACTCAGATATATCCTGTAATATCTGTCCCGGAGCTACATCGTTCATAGCTGATAATAAACCTACTTGTTCAGATAAAGTGTGAGCTTGGTCGTGTGAAATATCGTATGCTAAACTAAAACCACCAACGATATTAGTCATAACTTGAGATGTTGTTCCAAGAGCTTTAGCACCGTCTGCTATGTTAAATGCTAGTTGACCAGACTTAGAAACACCTACACCAAATTCAGATGAAAATACTTGAGCTGTACCAACAACTTCTTGAAATGTTAAACCAGATGTTATAATCTGAGATTCAAAATTTCTAAAAAATTCGTTTAAATTATTATTAACTTGTGGGTCTGTAAATACTATTCCTAACTGACTTCTAAGTTCAGCTGTAGTTTTTTCCCAATGTGAAAGTATTAATGTAAATAATGCCGAGAAAGCAGCCATAAATTTAAATGAAAACATACTTTGTGTTACTTCACCTATAGCACCCATTGTTTGTGTAACCGTAGAAAATGCCACACTACCAGCTTCTTTCATATGACCACCCATACTACTTCCAAATCGTTTCATAGCCTCTATTCCACTATCAGCTGCATGTCTTAAATTTGAACCTAATTCTTGAGCGTGGTCGGCAGCTTGATTTGTATTTCTAGCTGTTTCTCCCATATCACCACCTAGTTGGGTTGCATAACTAACTGCTTTACCCATAGCACTACTTAATTGATTAGCTGAAGCTGTAGCACCTACAATTGTATTCTGGATACTTTGAAGAATATCTTGTTGCTTACTTAAAAGCTGATTCTGTCTTTTTATTTGTTCAGGTGTTGGCATTGATTTTTTTCTCCATAGAACATCTTGTAATAAAAACCATTTCTATTCTATTATAAATATCAAAAAATCAAAATTTATCTAGGTTTTTCGAACTGAGGTCTATGAATCTGTGTACCCTTGTTAGGTTTCATAGCTTTTTCCTGTGCGTCATTTTCAGCTTTTCGTGTATCAGCTAATTTATTAAGATACCACATTCGTAAATAGACTGGCATGTTATAGACTTCTGAAAAACTAAATCCATTACCGTGATAACATAACAGAAAAATCTGTTCGTGTATGTCAGGTTTATTCTTAGGCGTTAGGCCAAAAAAAGCTGACGGTCAGTGGTATTGCTACCTCGACCGTATCACCTCCTGGAAACTCTACTTCCTGTGTTAATTCAATATCTGGAGAAATTCGTTGTATTTCGTTTCTCAAAGCTAGTGAATCTTTAGCTAACATATTTTCAACGGATTGACCAATTTCTAATTTATCTGTAACACCACTATAATCTGTTATTATATGTTTTAATCTTGTTGTTATTGTAGAATCAATTAAAGAACCTAATTTTTTCTTAGATTCAAGTTCTCTTACAATTGCATCTTCTTCAATACCAGTAAGTAATTTAAATTTAACAACAGATTTAGAAATAGGTAATTGAAATGTAAATTCATTTTTAGAATAATTAACATCTTTCGGTAATTCTTTAAATGGACAATCTGTAAGATTAAATTCATAATCCATTTTTTCATCTATATTATCTGGATTCTGTACTTGAACTTGATATTGTGGTCCATATGCTAAAATTCTAATAGCAATCATTATAGCGTTTTTATCACCTAATATTAAATTATTAATTGAAACACCTGGTGTAAGAATCAATGAATCCATTAATTTTTCAAGAGCTGCACCTTTCTTTATAAGATTAGTAGAAGTAAGAATATCTTCTTCTTTAGCTGTCATATATTTGATTTCTATTTTACCATCATACAATGGTGAATCTTTTCCGTATATTTTACCACCACTAGGTAAATCTACAATTTCACTTGGAAATTTTTGTTGTTGTTTTTCTTCTGGCATTTTAGCCTCCTATGATTTTGATTCAGAAACTGATGCTTTTCTGTAGTCTGTAACTAATTTTTT
>CEUI01062364.1_pt1 | contig 11671 bp, 15 predicted proteins | sample 531411 | NCBI WGS metagenome assembly CEUI01 (sample SAMEA2622841, study PRJEB7988) | marine metagenome | isolation source: saline water (ENVO:00002010), including
TAATCGCCCACGGCCCCAACCAAAACGACTGCTTTTGTCATTGGGCTCAAACCACTTAAGAGGTTATGCTTCAACAAAATGCATATCAAATCAACACGTTGGCCCATGTTCCCACGGGTATAGCTTCGGGAGAAACCACGGATTGGAAAATAAGAGGATATTGGGACGCGAACAATCCAGCTTCTTATACCGGAAATGGAACTTCTGTAGTATTTGATAATTTAGTAGAAGGAGAAAATAACCTTCAGCTTCACAACTTTGACCTTTCGACTGGATATGTGAGTGGAGATGGAGGCGCAGCTAACACTGCTGTATTCGAAGCTGACGGGGTGGATTCTTATATTGGCGCGGTAGCTGGAGCTTACGGTTCATCTTTCACATTAAACAATTCTCTTGAATGGTCTGTTTCAATGTGGTTTAAAACAAATACTGGCGTCATAGGGCATTCGGATTGGGGGGTTCCTCTTTTTAGTGTGGGCAATTTTTACATAGGAGGTGTTGCCGCTAAAATAAAAGATAGCGGACTTTCTTTTCATGCAGGAACTTATACTCAGGAAGCGTTTACTTACAACATGGACCAAAGAGCGTCTCCAAGGGGTCTGGAATTTGTTAGTGGCACTTGGTATTTTTTGACTATAGAAAAAATCACTAAAGGAGGTAGTTCTACAATTCCGGGTCAATTTAACGCTTACGTAGATGGACGTTGGGTAGGTTGGACGGATAATTCACCAATTTATACTCAATGCGCTGATGCTGGAGAATTAAATATCGCCGCTTTAATAGGAAATGATGGCTCACCTCTGAAATATTATGCTCCCAACCAAATGCAATTTGGAGAAATATTTGCATATAGTGGACATATAGGTTCAGCCAGAATACAACAAAATTATTTAGCGACTAAAGACAAATACAGGTAATATATTAGGGATAATATGATTAACGACGGAAAACTTAAGCAAATACACGTATCCAGAATAAGTATTTCTGGTGGTGATGCTGGTCAAGCCGTAGTTATTAATGATTCTGGTACGGCATGTACATTTGGTAATGTAGCAGCAGAAGGTGGAGGTGGGGGTGCTGGTGGGGGTTATACTGGGCTTCATGATTACGGTGCAGCCCCTTTCGTAAGTGGAAGTGATGTTGGCGGGGGTCCGTTTACGGGAGACTTAACTCAAAATTTTTGCGTATTAAACGTTACAGGAAATATATCCGGATTCACGTTTTCAAATTCAAGCACGGGAAACACTTCGATTATAAAAATTATAAACCCATCACCCAATAGCGGCTGGCATGTCCGTTGGGATACTGGAATTTCATGGCTAGGAGGTTCACCGGGAGCTTTTGAATCAGGCAAAGAAGGTATGCTGACAGTGGTATCTTACGATACCGGCATAGACGGAAACATAACTGGTCAGATAATGGCTGGATACGCTGCGGAGGATTGATGTTTATTGGAATTAGAAGTAACGGACTTAATAACGTTGTAAATGAAACTTTATCAAGTCAAACCAAAGCTTATAGGGATCAAAGCTCTGACCCCGACACCCTACTTGCTTACTATTCAAATAGTGACACCACCGAAGGTAGGGACGAAATACTTCACCTTCACTTAGTAGATACTGGCGGAGATGGGTGGGGCGACGGTAGCGTTGCGGGTGGTGCGGGAGCTAGTCCATATCTTCAAATTTATGAAGGATCAAGGCTTTTAGATACTTCCGCTCTCCCGGGTGGTAAAGCGTGGGTTCCTGATAGCGGAGGATTCCATAAAGAATTTCAAAACTCTCTCGCGATAAAGACAGATAATGCAGCATCGATCAGACTTCGTTGGAAAGTCATCGAAGATGACCACGGGCAATTAGACGAATGCTTTGGCGACCTAATGAGCGGAAATACTAGCATTTACAATTGGAACGGAACCGAGTCTGAGGCGTTTTCGGAAAACGATTTCCTATATATTGGTTCTGCGAGTGCTCCAACTGATACTGGAATAATAAGAGTGTCCAGAAGTGGAGACAGCGCGGGAATTATAGGCCTTTTTAACCCCAACGAAACTGGAATAAATTCTGTGGCGCGTTGTGATAACAAGGTTTTTGGTAATGGAAATTTATACTTTCTTAATGGCGCAACTACTACTGAATGGACGGGAGAAACTGGTTTTAATATTTACGGAAGAAGGGTGAAGCATTTTACATTTGATGGCACAGATGATTATATGGGGGCTCCGGGAGCGGGTTATTCTACTGATCCGGGATTTTATCTTAACTTTAATAATTCTTTTACTATTTCTCATTGGGTTATGTTTAGGGATCAGTTGTCATTTGGAGATGAAGGATCAAGTAGTACGTATTACCCTTTTGCCAGTGCGGCTAGTACGGCAGGGGGAAAAGATATGTCTATAAATATTTCTTTAGGGATTCAAAAGCTTGACGACGAATATTATTTTGCTTTTAAATCGCCAGATAAAACGAATGCAGTAATAGGAAACAAAAAAATAAATTTAGATGAATGGTACATGGTAACATATGTATTTAGTATAGATAAAGCGAGTTTTGGCGGCGGACACGTACAAATGTATGTCAATAAACAGGCAGATGGATTTAGGTTTCAGGGAAGTGATTCTAATATTAGCCCTGACCATTCCGTAAATCAAAGTTTGATGACATTTATTTATCTAAACAATTCTGACCCAAACGATTTAACCCCTATAAGATATTCTATGGGCAAGGGAATTGGGTCGACCCCCGTAAATTCTGCAATAAAATTAGGTCATTTTGTAGCATACGATTTAGCATTAAAACAATCAGAAATAAGAAATAATTACGAAGCACTTAGAGAGTATTATGTAATGGACCCAATTTCTGTAATCTAATAATAAAAAATCATGGAAGAAGAGCTTAAATATTGTATAATAGAATCAAAAGACTTACATCTTGTAGATTTTGATGAGGTACTGCAAACAAGCGTGGCTACCTTAAGATTTTCTTTAAATAAAGAGAAGATTATTATAAAATACAGAGGAGATCAACCGTATTTTTGTTTTGAAATGACAAACGATAGCATTGGTTTACCGGAGTATACCCAACAAGAAATTTTAAAAATTTTAGACTCGCCAGAATGGAACAATCCAAATTAAATTATGAAGGTCATGTACTTGGTCTAAGGAAAATAGGTGAAGGAGTATATGAGCCGAAAAATAAATCTGTTTTTTCTAAGATAATTTCAGATAACCCCCTAGAGGTTAATTCTTCTATTTCCGCCTTGCTGGTGGTAAAAAATAAAGACGCCCTTAGAAAGAAAATAAAAGAAATAGAGGAATTTATGGGGGGGAAAAATTGGGCTTTTTGGATAGCAGATATAAGTAAAGATTTTGAATGTTTTAGGGTTTTAGAGGAGCTTTCTAAGAGCTCTGGGGCGAGCATGTTTATGCCTTTTAAAATAAAAGCGCAAAACGAGGAATCTGCTGTATCAATTTTAAGAACTTTATCTAGCACTAGTAAGAAATATTTTGAATCAGAAATATTATTTCACGAGGACACTGAAGAGTTTTACGATTTGGAAAGTTTTTGTTTTGTATGCACAAAAGAGTTAATGAAGGAAGGCGCTGTGCTTATAGAAAGCTTGAAGTTGTTCTACTCCCTTCCTATTTATTTAGTTTGTGACGAAGAAACTAAGCGTTATTTTAAGTCGCTAGGCTTTACGGGCATTACATACAAATTAGACGCTGAAGGAGATATTCTCGAAGAAATAAAATCTAGTCACTTTAAAACTCTTTATTCACAACTCGTGTCCCCTCATAGAGTAGAATGCATTTTTCAAAAAATGCACAGCATGAATTTTGCTCTCGAAAATCACAGTAATACATTCTTTTTAGATACCGATATAGTTTTAGTAAATGAAATAGATAAGGAGTTAAATAAAAACGTTATGTTATCTCCTCACTATAACGGGGTGAAAAGATATACAAATAGCTTAGATTACGGTTTATTTAATGCGGGATATGTTTTTTGCGCCGACAAAAGTTTTCCAGATCATTGGAAACATTTATATTTAACTAGGTCTAAATTTTACGAACAAGAATGCATGAGTTATATATGCGAGGAGTACGATATAGGCATATTCGATGAGTCGCATAACTGGGGATTTTGGAGGCCTCATTTTAAAGTTCCAGAAGACATAAAAAGTTTTCACTTGCATCTAACGGATGGCATTTATACCACCGAAACAGCCTTGATACAAATGAACGACAACATAAAAGGTTGTTTTTATAAATATTTATTTACATACAGCGAAAAGCCTAAGATAGAAGAGTTAAGTAAAAAAATTAAGCGCATACTATAAAATGGAAAAGATAGACAAAATTGCGTTTGTTCATTTTGGAAAGTGCGCTGGAATATATACCGCAAACTACTTAGAAGAAAGAGTTCTTCCTGATTACAAATTATACAACTCTTGGTTAAAGAGGTTGCCGGAAACTTACAAGGGAAGAGATTGGTCTGAGGATGAACTTTTAGAAATTGCCGAGGTAGGCAAAGGGCCGTGTTACGTACATAACCATCATATAAGCTGGACAAAAAGGGCTACAGAAGCATTTAAAAAAAATGGATGGTTTATATTTACATTTCTTAGAGACCCGCAAGATTTAATTTGCTCTTTGCATTTTTGGGCGAAAAAAATATATAAAAAGACAGGCATTGACCCTTTAGATTGCGGCTCGCATGAGCTATCTTTAGACGACTTTGTAAAAAAGAGCATGGTACTTGAAGACTTAAGGAAGCTTTGGGTTTTGCCTGATTATATAGATAATATAGATTATACGTCGGAATTTACTTCTAAAAACTTTGCATTTTTTCTCAAGGATTATTTTGATTATGACTACATCCCAGACGTAAGAAAAAACACTAGCGACAACAGGGGATACAACTGGTATTTTAGGAAAAATAATATTTCAAAAGAAACAGACAATATATTGACTTCTTCAGATGAATTTAAAAGATATAGATTCTATTTGTAAATAATGAAAACCCAAAACATAATCATTGCTCCGGGATGTAATAGGAATATAGGGTTTGCGGAATTCGTATATAAAAGAATAAGACCTATTGAAAAATCAGGGCAATATAAAATAATAAAAGATTACGGTGAGAATTTTGGTCTTACTAAACCCTCGGAAGATAATGTCATATGTATAGTTCCTCATGGAAATCGTCACGTTTGGGACATGAAAGAGCGGTTTGCTTTTTTAGATAATATTTGCAAAAATGTTTGGTGCATTATGGGGTCGCCCCTTCCGAGGTTTGTCGTATATGATAGAGGTGGTTATTCGGGGGGGAGAGAGCGGGTTATATGCTCTGACAACGTACCCGAAAATAAACTTACTGAGAAATTGTTTTCTATAATGGGAATTAGCCACCCCTCTCCGGAGGCTACTCATAAATTCTTAATTGAAGAATATGTTGCTAAAAATAACAGCAAATATCTTCAGCCAAAAAAAAGAGAGTTTAAGTTAAACAAGCCTTTCGTTCTATTTTTGGGGCAGAAATCTGGAGATTCCAGCATTGATTTCACAAATTTTCCCGCGCCTAAAGATTTAATTATGGGTAATACAAATCCCGTCTCTAGCGATGGCGAAAAAGCTATTATAAAAGAAAGGCCTTGCCGTTACGCGGGTTACATTAATACAATGTTAACGGCTTTAACAATCTTTGACGATTTTGAGATTCCTATTCTATATAAACCCCACATCATAGAAGATGAAGACAGTAATGCGGTGGTAAATAATTACATTATCAATTCATTAAAAAATACTTCTATAGTTACAGATGTATCAATTCACGAGATATTACCTAAAGCAAAAACTGTTGTTACAATAAATTCAGGTGCTGGGTTTGAAGCTTTAATTCACTTAAAACCAGTTATAACCTTGGGGAAAGTCGATTATTCTCCAGCTACTTTTAATTGCAAAACAATTGAAGACATAAAAAGTTGTAAATCATTTATTGAAAATCCCACGATAAGCCCTCAAGATATAAAACGTTTTTTACATGCTTATATGTGCAATACTTTTCCAGATTATGGCGCAACTACATACCTGAGATTAGTGCGGCATCTTTTATCTAAAATTCCCCAAAAATTTTAGGCTTTATTTTTTTCATAAGTAAAAAGCCAATCACCTAAGTGTAAAAGTAAATATGATTGGAACTAGTACACTGCCCGAAGTTGATTCTCTGGATTATCCAAAGGTAAATGACCCAAATTCTTGGGTTTCTTCCACTAATAATAAGCTTCCCGACCCCGGATACGGTTTGGCGGTAGATGGGAGAAGGGGCAGGAGGCTTTTGCAGTTGGACGTAATTAGAGCAGGTTCTCTCCCAGAAGAAGAATTAATAGGAAGAAGAATTTCTGATAATAAATTCCCTAGATATACTGAGCTTCAGGTGTAATTATAAGTATGAAAATTGTAGACATGGCGGATGAGGTACATAGGGAATTAGGCTCCCCAACCAGCCTAAGTATTCCTGCTATTGCTTTTTGGCTTCGAACAAACATCGGAGATATGAATAATAATTTAAATACAACATACGATGTTAATATGACCAGTTTTGAGATAGAAGACCAAAGTGGCAATCAAATCACTCAATACGAAGTGGCGGTTTTAAAGAAAATGTACCATATACATTATTATGATGGAAAATTGAGAGACGTTTTAAACAGTGCAACTACAGATTCTGTTGTTAGGCTAGCTTCTGACGGCTCTTCAATTCAAAAAATCAATAAGAACGAGCAAGCTAAAACTTATTTAAATTTAAGAAGCATACTAAGCGAAGAATTGTCCGACACCATCAGCAATTACAAAAATAGAGATGTTCAACCTCTGCAGGTTGCTGGCGATGATACTGTGGCTGCCACAAGTTCGCCAAATAGGGAATACGTAAGGATTAGGAAATATTAATGGCAAGTTTAGTAACACAAACTGAGATTGATGTATTTACGGGAGATTTTCAAAATCTATTTGATACTTTTAAAAGAAGCATAACTGTTCATAAAAGTCCCAAAAAGGTTATCTCCGCAATAAATACTGATTTTCTATATGGATACGGAGAAGCCTCTGATCAGGCTAATTATACTTATGAACCTGTTTCTAGAGACTTCGAAGCAATGGTTCAATACAAAGACCATCAAGAAGCCGATGAACTTGGGGGCGTATCCGAAATTAGATACTTTGCCGGTGATTTGAGAATAAAGGTAGACGAAGATACTAAAGATTATATCAAAGACGGCAAAACAGAAAAAGTAACAGTTGATGGAAAAGATTTTCAAGTAATGACCGAAGAATCTGTAAAATATTTCTTTGGCATGAAACTTTACGTTTTTCATTTACAATATACATCTTAAGATGGCTCGTAGAATATTCAAATTAAAAAAGCTAAACACGTTCAACGTAAAGCGTGAAACAGTAAGAAATTTGAAATATCCTCCGGCGGGACTGAGGGTTGAAGCCGAAGCAATTTTAGAAAAAGCCAAAAGCCAACTATTAAGCGAGTTCAATGCTCACCCAGTAACTATGGAATTAGAAATGGGGCCAGATGGACAAAACATAACAAACACCCTCGGGGGGAGGGGCAATTTGTTTTCATTTATAGGTTTTTATGATGATGAAAGCCCAACGGGGGTTGTTAGGTCATTTTTTGAAGACATAAGATTGCGTCGATCAAAACCTTTGGCCAGAAGGGCTGGGGCAAGTAGGGCGAGGTTCATTTATACTGTAGAAGGGTATACAAAAGAAGAACTATTTGACGCAACCGCAAAACAAACACCTTGGTTGGGCAAAAGCTGGCTGAAAGGAATAGAAAGCGGAATTTCAGGTCTGGGTCAATATCTTTATTGGAGAGGAAATGATAAAAGCAGGTCTGGAGAAGCCAACCAAGCTAGCAGAAAGCTAAGAAGTGGAGCTTACAGGCCTACAAAGTACATAAGCGAACTGCTTAGTAGATTTTATAAGAATTTGAGAGTATGATACCGCAATTTGACAATAAAGTTATGTCTAGCTTCTTGCTGTGGTTTGACCACACTTTAGCAAGAGACGGCGAAGCTTGGGAAAATACAAGCAGTTGGTTTTATCCGGTGGAGAATCTGTATAACGGGCTTTATACATATGGCGCTCCATACAAGCAGTTCGTATCAGATGTATCAGTTACGGGGGCGGGAGTAATTTACCCAAATCAAAAGACCTCAAAACATGTTTCTGTACCAACTGGAGTTTACGTAAGTGGCTCTTTGATTGGTACAGGACAAAACGGATTTAGCGGAATTAATTATGATAAGGGGCAAGTATATTTTCAAAACCCGATAGAAAATCCAACCACGAGCATAAGTGGAGATTTCGCAGTCAAAGATTTCAATGTCTATTTAACTAACGAAGCTGAAGAAAAGCTTCTTTTTGAAACAAAATTTGATTTAAGACCAAAAGTGGCAAAAACTGCAACTGGTTTGGCTGCTAATGCCATAACTTACCCTGCTATATTCTTAAGGTATAACGGTTCTTCAAGCGAAAGCTTTGCTTTCGGGGGGCACGATATGACAAAAATGAATATTCGGGCAGTGGTTTTATCGGATTCTCAATATAAATTAGATGCAGTTTGTTCAATTTTCAGAGATACAATACATGAATATGTTACCCTTTTGGGAACTGGAGATATGCCGTTTAATACTTTTGGTGATTATAAGAGCGGTTATCAGTACAATTATACTGGTTTAGTAGCAGATAAGGATACCGAGGGGCAACATTTATTGCATGTGGATGATGTAAATGTTTCAAAGTTTTCTAGAGATGTGAATCTTAAAATAGATAATTTAAACCCAGACGTCTTTAACGGTGTAATTGACTTTGAGATATCTAAGCCAAGGTACTCCAGACGGGCTAGATATGGTGGAGACGTTTAAAGCTTTTATGGCAAAAACGTAGTTCTCTTTGTAAAAAAAAATATGTAATAATAAGAAAGGATCAAAACTTATGGCTAGAAATAGAGTTATTTATCAAAGTGAAGCTGTCTATGTTGGCCCATCACCAGCAATAAGCGGCTTTTTGACTGACAAAACGGCACTAGTTCCCACGGGATATCTAGGGCATACTAATGGAGATGGCGGAGATTTTATGAGACCGCTTGGCGGCGGTACAATAGGCGCTGAAGCCAACCAAATCAAGCAGTTGCATAGAATCCAAACCTGCAATTACTCCTTCAATATTGCTCGTACCGATATTAACCAATTTGGCGAATTAGCTGCTATCGACAGGGTTGTGATGGACACCCCAACGGTTTCGATGGATTTTTCGTATATCCTTGCGACGATGGAGAACGAGCTCAATCTTGGGCTTGTAATTGATGGTTCTACATCTTGCATCTCAGGATTGCTTTCGAAGAATTCAGACGAAAAGAATTATTTTATTAAAACGGTTGGCGAAGGTCGTGACGCAGTTGGTGACGAGAAACTTAGTGTTGTTGGCACAGCTGATGAGACCCAAACTGTTGCCACTATTGGCATTGGTAACGGCTTCATGACTTCGTATACTACAGAGTGTTCTGTAGGTAACTTCCCGACTTGCTCCGTAAACGTTGAAGGTTTGAACATGACGTTCTCTCAAGGCGTTAGCGGCGGAAGTCCTGCAATCGTTCCTGAAAGTGGAGTTAGACTTGACAGCTACAAGTATACTCTCCCAATTGCAACTGGTAGCGCAAGCACGGGTATCCTTGCTACAAGCGCCTTGCGACCCGGAGATATCACATTTAGCTTCAAGAAGAGCGATGCTGAAGGTTCAACGCTTGTTGACGCACTTGACGGAGTTGCCGAGAATACGTATGACTCTCCGGGTGCTCAACTTGGGGATATGACCACAAGAGCCCACGCTAAGATTCAAAGTTACAACATCTCCTTGGATATGGGAAGAGAGCCCATCCAGAGATTGGGAAGCAGATACGCGTTTACTCGCGAAATCACCTTCCCGATGACCGTAAGCTTGTCAATCGACGCGTTGGTTGCTGACCTAACTACTGGTAGTTTGTCTGACGTTATTAACTGTGATGATTCTTATGACATCCAGATTAATCTCCTAAGACCTACTAATTGTGCGGGTGAGCTTGGTGGTCCATCGCAGGACATCTTCGCGCAATATCGTTTGAAGAATTGCAAAGTGAATAGTCAATCCTTTAGTTCTGATATTGGTAGTAACAAGAGCGTTACTATGGAGTTCGCTACTCAAATTGGTGGCCCTCTCCAAACCAACCAAGGGTTATTCATGAGTGGTATTAGCACTGATGACTTCACAATGGCTAGAGACGACAGCGCACAGCAATAAGTGATCTGATATAAGTAAAAATACTACCCCCCCATTTTTGGGGGGGTTTTTTTGTTCCCTAGCTACGAAAACGGCGTGTAAATACTTTTAGGAAAAAGGTTATAAGGGGATGGAAGATTGTGAAAAATCTAAGGAATTTCTAAGGTTCCAAATGCGTCGTAAAGTTACCAACCTTTATAAAAATTTTCTCTTTATTTTGGAAGATATTCAAGAAGACGGTTATAATATACCGGAAGAAGTGTTCCAAAGGCATAGAAAAAGGATATTAGATTATGGCAACGATACCATAAGAGAACTAGAGGAAAATTTGGAAAAATTTAAGGTAGATATAGAGTTATGAAAAGAATTCATTCTTTCACAGTGGCAAAGGAACAGGACGTAGTAAAAAAAGAAACTACAGAAAACGAAAATGGCGAAAAGGTAACCGTCGAAAAAACTTTCGTTGAAAAGGCTCCTCAGTATTTCTTTATTAGAAAGCCCACCCGCAAGCTTTATGATGAAGCAGAATTGTTTTATGCAGTGAAGCTCTCAGAGGGAATTAAAAAAGGCCTACTCACAAAAGCTTTGCTAGCCAAAAGATACGAAAACGACGGCGGCGCTCTTAGCGAACCAGATATTGAACGATTTGGCGAAATGTATGTTGAATTTTACAAAGAGCAAACTAAATTTCTAGAGCTTCAAGAAAAAGAAGAAAGAACAAAAGAAGAGCAGGAGGAAATGGATGGACTCGAAAATTATTTAAAAAACACAAGAAGCGCTTTGACTCATTTTGAGTTGGAGCAGCAATCTCTTTATGAACAAACAGCAGAAGTAAGAGCAAGAAATAAAACTATTCTATGGTGGGTTTTGCACTTGGCTATGACCGAGGGTAAAGATGGAGAAAAACCCGTTGAAGTATTTTCGGGTGAAGACCACGACACTAAACTTGCCGTATATGATGAACTTTCAGAATTGGAAGACGAATATTGGGACGAGGTTCTCCAGAAATTCACCTATTTCGTAAGTTTTTGGTTTGTCGGAAGAGTAAACGACGAAAAAGAGTTTAAAAAGCTTTTAGACGCTCAAATGGTAGACGATGATTTGCAAACTATTTGGAAACAGCAAGAAGAAAAAGCCGAAAACGAAGTCAAAGAAGAAACGCCTGTAGAGGAAGCTCCCGCTGAGGAAGCTCCCGCTGAGGAAGTCTCTGCTGAAGAGCCCCCGGTTGAAGAAGAAGTTACTGAAGAGGGGTCACATCAAGAAGAGAAAACTGAAGAAGATAACAATTAACAAGTAAAAAATGCAACCATAAGTTGTTTGATCCCCCCCCACCCTTATGGT
>CEUI01002179.1_pt1 | contig 11657 bp, 5 predicted proteins | sample 531411 | NCBI WGS metagenome assembly CEUI01 (sample SAMEA2622841, study PRJEB7988) | marine metagenome | isolation source: saline water (ENVO:00002010), including
GAGATGGAAACATAGTTGGCAATCAACCTGAAGATAAGTATAATCATGGTGTTAAAGCCGTAATCTATGGTTTAATAAACCATTTTGGTTATGCACATATAGAAAATAGAAGCACAATTCGTGTGAAGAGGTGGTAATGGCACGGAAGAATTACAAACCTGAAACAATTATAGATAAAGTAGAAAGTCATTATGAGGCTACTGAACCATTAAGAAATAGAATGGACAGGGATTACTCCCTTTACAGATTAGATCCTTATGATGCAGGTGATGGATATCAATCGTATACATCAAATGAGCCATCTACTTATGCAGATAAAATAATATCTTTTGTTGTTGGATCTGAAATGGTAGCTAGAATACCTAATGTATCTGAGAACGAAGATGATAGAGATGCAAACAATATGAAAGAAAGATTCTTTCTTGGTGCACTAAGAAGTGCTGATGAAAGAATTAAAAAAGCATCCATGCCTTCAATCAAAAGTCAAATAGGTTGGTACATATGTATGAGAGGTTGGTATGCAGGTAGAGCTTTGCTTATAAAAGATGATGAAGATAATACTTATGTAGATATAACTCCTTGGGATCCAATGCATACTTATTGGTCAGCAGGAACAGATGGGCTAGAGTGGGCTTGTTATAAGATTAAAAAATCTAAAGAATTAGTAGAAGCACAATACAATATTAAGCTACCAAAAAACGAACAGTATGATGATGAAGATTGGATAGATGTATATGATTACTACGATAAAGAAATGAACACAGTAGTTCTTTCTAATGGAAGAGTAGCTAAGAAACCTACTCCACACGGATCACCAAGGGTGCCTGTGTTTTTGGGGCCTGTAGGGTCAGCTCCTATGATACAGGCACTTAATGATATGACTCCTATTGATGATACGATTGCTGATTATGGCGAAAGTATATTTAAACATAATAGAGAGAATTACGAAAAGAATAATCTTATGATGTCTATAATGTTAGAGCTTACAGCTAGAGCAAGACGACAAGGATTAAAGATTAGATCAAGAGATGGAATGAAAACTCTTGATGAGGATCCGTATAAAGAAGGTACAGAAATATCCTTGGCACAAGGTGAAGATATAGAACCATTAGGTTTAATGGAAGTAGCTAGAGAAACAGGTGCTTTCATGGGACTAGTGTCAGGAGAAACTCAAAGAGGATCTATACCTCATACTCTTTATGGAGATATACAATTTCAATTATCAGGATTTGCAATCAATACCCTTAGACAAGGGATTGATTCTGTTATATCCCCAAGAATAACAGCAATGGAAGATGCTTACACAAATATGTGTATGTTGTTAAATGATCAATATTTAACAGAAGCTTTTAGTGCAATGGAATTATCTGGTCAAGATATGAACAGACAATATTTTAAAGATAAAATATCTCCTGCTTCAATTAAAAAAGCAGGAGATATTGTTATAACATTTGTTGGCCAATTGCCACAAGATGATATGACAAAGATGAGCATGGCTCAGATAGCAAGGGAAGGAGAATCTCCATTGCTACCTGATATATTTATTAGAGATAAGATCCTTGGCTTGCAGGACACGGATCAAATAGATGATGCAATCAAAGAACAGCAAGCAGAAAAAGTTTTACCTGAAGCTGCATTATGGACATTACTTAAAGCAGCAGAAGAAAAAGGTAGACCTGACCTTGCACAATTTTATTATAGTGAACTAATTACTTTGATAACAGAAAAAGAAACAAGGAAGTTAGAAACACAAATGGCTTTACAGCAACAACTAACAGGACAAGCTCAACAAGAAGGAGGTATGCCAACAGCAGACCCTAGAGTGGCACCTAATGCTATGATGGGAGCACCACCTCCAACACCTACTCCACAAGCAGGAGCATTTGTTCCTCCAGGAACTCCTAGGCCAGGAGCTCAAAGTGAAGAGGAACAATTAAGAAGAGCAGGTCTTAACAATATGAGAGAGGTATAAAATGCAATTAGTAGGATTAGGAATTAAAGATAATTCAGGAAAAGAAATAACAATAGGAATTGAAGGGCTTTATGATACTAGAGAATTAGATAGTATTTTACAAAATAATGCTCAATGGATTATCTATTCTTTAACAGGGCAAATGCCTGGAGGAATATTGCCTACGGGGACAGCAAATCCTATAACAGGAGAAATAGGGGTTATTCCTAATGACATAAGTGGACTTACTCCATGGATGATTACTAATTCAGGAATTCCTGCATTTAAATTTGACAATGGAAGATTAACTCAAATTGAAACTAACATAGGTAATGTAGCAAATTGGGGAAAATATAATTATGTTGTTGATGCTGACGATAGGAGTAAATTAAATTTATCAGCATTAGGTAGTCATCCTATAGTAAACAAAGAAGCAAAATCATTTGGTATGTATGCAGTTAAAGCAGGTGAAGGACAACAAATTGCAGATAAATTTGCGGCACCTCAGGGAACTTATGCTGCAGGTGACTTTGGAGATTTTGTTGGATTAGGAGGTAGGCAAGGGATGCAAACAACATTTGTCCCTAAGAACGAAGCAGAACTTAAAGCAGCAAAAAATGCAGGTATAATTCCGAAGGATCAAACACTTCAACAGGCACAAGATAAAGCAAAGAAAGCTCAACAGGGCGAAGTAACTAGAGGTACTACAGTAAATAAGGAAGGAAAAGTTGTAGACCAAAGTGGTAAAATTGTTGGACAAGCATTAACTCCTGGAGGTTCAGGAACCCCTGGTGCAGCAGGATCTCCAAGCTTTGCAGGTACACAAGGAGTACCTGGAGTTGATATGCCGTTTGGTGGAATCAATCCATTACAAGCTTTTGCTAGTCAGACCCCTGGAGAAGCAGCAAGCTTTGCTTTAGGTTCAGGAATGTTACCTGGATTTGCTAATCAAAACTTAGCAGCAGCTTACAGAAATATATATCCTGGATTAGCTAATGCATATAATCTTGCATTACAAACAGGAAGATTAACAGCCCCTGTTATAGGACAAGGAATAGCAGGTACTGATATTCAAGCACCTGGAGTTGGCTTTGCTCAATTTACACAAGGTGGAGGTGGCAATATTGTTCAAGGATTACAACAAGACTTGCAAAGTATACAAAATGTAAAAGCTAAAGTAAAAGCAGCAGGTGGAACAGTAGCAGGATTAACTGAACAAGAGTTGGTACTTTATCAGCAAATTATATCAGACCCTGAAACAGAATATAAAATAAGAACTAGTTTAATTGGATTGACTTCGCCTAATGCTGCAACAGCACAAGCAAGAAGAACAATGCTAGATAGAGCATATTCTATGGGAGAACTGCAGGCACCTGGACAATTAGCCATGACACCTGGAGGATTTGGAACTTTAGGAGCTGTACAAGCACCTCAATATACTCCTCCCACAGGAGCTTTTACACCAACCCCACCACCATCCGTAGTACAACCACAACCATCTGTAGTACAATCACAATCAGTAACACCAGGAGGAACTCCACCAATAGGTCAGCCACCTGCAGGTCAGCCACCAATGGGGCAACCTCCAATGGGGCAACCTCCAATGGCACAACCACCAAATACAGAAACAGCAGCTCAAACCGCAGCTCAAGCAGCAGCAATGGCAGCAGCAACTGATGCAAGTTTAAATAAAATGCAAGCTCAAGCAGATGCTAATCGAAGAGCAGGAGATGAACTAGCTATGGGTACAGGAGGAGGCAGTAATTTAATGAGAGAATTATTGTCAACAATTAATACTGTTGACAATGTAGCAAGTCCTGCAAAAGGCGGATTAGATATGAACCAACCTCCTAATAGACAAGTAGAAGTGTCTGATGTTAATGAAACAGCAACACAAATAAACCCAGGTTCAGGAATAAAAGGAAATCCTGCAATGTTAGATCCTACTGCTACCAATATTATACTAAACAATCCTATGGGAGTAGATCAAACTGCAAATGATAAAATATTTTATGTTGACGATGATGGGAACAATGTGTTTACATTTGTTAATAAAGAAAAAATATCTCAACAAGCTAAAGCACAAGCTGCAGCAACAGGTACTCCTTGGTATGATGTAGTTTATATAACAGATCCTTTAACAGGAAAATCTCTTGGACTAAAGAAAGACAGCACTAGTCCACATGATGATGCTCCTTACAAAGTTATGTTCGTAGGACAATCAGGAGCTAGTGAAATAGACACAAGCCCTCAGCCCGTAGTACAACAACCTTTGAAAGAAATGGAATACTCTAGATTCCAAGAACTTATGGGAGCAGGAGGAGGAGTTCAAAACACAAATCCAGGAGGTCTTTTCCCATTTACAACTGATATATCTGACGAAGCTCCTGGTCAAGCATGGGAACAACTGAAAAAAGATATTGGAAAAGCTAAGACATTTAAAGAATTAGCAGATTTACAACAAAGTGTGCTTAATCCTAAAGCTGCAGCAGAGAAAAAAGAATTAGAAGAAATGGAAGCTTTTAATCAATTCATGGGACAAGGAGAAGGATATTATGGCAGATAATTATTTTGGTACATTCACAGATTTTTCTTATAGCCCTGAAGTATCTTCTATGCTATCAAGAGATTTTTTAGAATCTACTCCTACAGCAGCTTATTATAGTTCGCCTGTAGGTACAGGGTTTGCCAAACAATCTCCTAATAGACAAAGATTTTTTCAACAAAGTTTCCAAGATATTTATAACCAATATCTTGGAGAGCTTGGGGCACAAGCTAGACAAGGACAAATATCTCCTTTAAGGTTCTCAGATTATTTAGAAAGAGATCCGTTTACTGAAAGATATTCAGGTTTAACTCCAATGCAAAAAGGAGTTTACAGTCAACAGTTTTCACCATCAACTAGATTTATTTATTACTAATGCCACATGAACCTGGACATAATCCGTTTTATTCTTTTCAAAAAGGAGGAACCCCTCAATCAATTCCTTCTACTAGTAAACTATTACCTCCTCCACAACCTACTACTTCAATAGAACAAGTAGCTCAAGCTGACCCACCAAGAAAAGAAAGAGGAGGATTCTTTGATCCGATAATTTCTAAAGAAACTGTCGAAGAAAGAATACCTGGTTTTGCAGGAACTGCATTAGGAACTATAGCAGAATATACTACTAGTCCATTTGATTTAGCTTTAATACCCACATGGGCTGTTGGAGGGCCTGCGATATCTACAGGATTAAAAGGGGCTAGGGTTTTATCTAAATTTCCCAAAGGATTAAAATGGTTCCCTAAAGTATTAGGATCACTTTTTGATCCGTTTCCTGGAACTGTTACTTCCTTGCCTTTAAGATTAATAGCAGAAACAGGAGCTACTGCAGGAGGTGGCTTTTTAGGAAAAGAAGCTGCAGAATACGGAGAAGATTTAGGAGGATTACCTGGAGCTATAATAGGAGGATTAGCAGGTGGATTAGCAGGAGGAACTGCAGGTGGATTAGGAGCTGTAGGAGGAATGAAAGCAATAGCTGGATCTGTAGCAAGATTAAGAGGAAAAGATTCTCTTAATCCTAGAGATCATGCAGGGTTATATACAATGATGGAATCAGATAAGTTTGTTCCTATTCGTAACACAACAGAAGAAGATCTTAAAAAGAAAATTAGAGAAGTAGTACAAAAAGAAACAGCTAGACAATTTGAAATAGCAAAACAAACAGGAGAAGAAATAACTGTACCTGGATTTGGAGCTATAGAAGTTGAAACTGATTTGCCATTTTGGAATAAAACTGTAGTTGGAAAAAGACAACTTTATTACGAACCTCCTCAATGGATTAAAGAAAATCTTCCTGAATTAGTTAGACCTACAATAAAAGATCAATTAATGCCACTACTTCAAAAAACTGATACAGCATCTGCTTTAAACATTAGAAATATATCTACTGAAGACAGACAAGATTTACAACAAGAAGCTTTAAAGAAAATAACAAAAGAACGACAAGATTTAACTAATCGATTAAACACGACAGGAGTAATGATAGTAAATCCTGATGGCTCTACTCGACAATCTTTTAATAGCCAAGATATACAAGCAGAAGTAATACGACAAAAGGGAAGTGAAGATACTGATTTTAGAAAAGCAATTGAAAGAGCAGAGGAAGAATTAAAGTTAAATGAACAAAAAGCAAGATCTTTATTGTCACAACTTTATCAAGACCCACATGAACTTGAAATAAATACTGTAGATGATTTAGATAATTTAATTATGCCTGATGTAGATACATCTAAAATTGTATCTGATATAGAAGTTGCTACTGCCGAAACAGCTTTAAGTAAACTAGGAAGAACTGTAGATAAATTACCTAGACCATTGTCTAATGTTTTAGGAAGGATGCATAGATTAGGAAATCCTATGTCTAAAGCTAGAACATTAATGGAAAAATTAGGAGCAGCTAAAAATATAGGAGAAAAAAATGCAAGTATTGCAGCAATGAAACTATATGAATGGACAGGATTATGGAAGATGGATGAAGTATTTGGTAAGACAGATCATAATGTATGGACTAAAAACGAAGCAGGAGAAAGAGTCGGTAACATTATGGTAGGAAAACTAGAAGATGGAGGAGAATTAAAAGAAGCTGCTAAAGCAGCAGGCATACATGATGCTGAAAACTTAAGTGTATTACGAATACTTGAAGAAACAAGACCACTAGAAGGCAGATGGTTTTCTTACAAGAAAGGAAAAATAATTGATAAAGCAAGAGATTACAGAAAGATTTTAACTGATGATCAAAAAGAAATGTTAAGACGGGTTGCTTTAGCAAATGAGTATTCACAAAAACAACTTAGAAAGTTTGGTATACGAACAGGGCAAAACTTTACAGCTAAGTCAGAATTAGAACAACAAGATATATTTGCATGGACACAAAGTATGTTAGATGAAGCTGCAGAAGAAATGAGACTTAATCCTGATATAAGTGATGCAGAGAAACAACTTTTTGATCAAGATGTTAACTATGCTAACAGAAGAGTTATCATGCATAAAAAAACAAATGACATAGCTATTATAGGAAAAGAAGATAGAGTATGGAAACTTGGTAAAAAAATTGGAGCTGAATACTCAAGACAATTTAACAGGATTTCTTCAGCAGAAGCGGAAGGCTATGTTTATATGCCACTTGATAGTGCTTTTATAATTGGAATGACATCTAAACATAAAAGAGCTTTGTATCAATCTATGGCAAAGTATTTAAAAGAGTCTATAGAAAAAGGCGATTATAAAGAATACAAAGATATAGAAGTTATAAGACTTGAAGACAGAAGAAATGAATTATTATTTAGAGAATTGCAAAGAGAAAGACCTGGATTAACTGATAAAAAAATTGCAGAGCTAATGGCAAGATCTATGGATGGAGATTTAGATGCTAGGCCTGATCAAGTTATATTAGCAGACAATGCTAAAAGAGTTCTTCCTAAAATTAGAATCATAAGAAAAAAACTAGAAGCAGGAGAAAGCATTAGAGGATTAGCAGGAGAAGATTTAGATGTTATAAAACAAATATTTACTCTTTATCCTGCCAGGTATTTCCAAGAAAACGGAATAGATATTTCTGATTTGTTTGATGATAAGAATGGATTAAAAAGATTACAAGGATTAAAAGAAAATAATTTTGAAAACAAAAATACTAATGAATCTTTTAAAGAGATATTAGAAAAATTAAATTTAGAAAATGAAGAAGAAGCAGAGTTTGTTATAACACTTGCATGGGCTAAAAGAATTATGGGAGATAACTTTGTTTCAAATGGTGGAAGAGTTAAAGATGTTGACTTAGATAAAATAAAAGAAGTTATTGATGGAACAAGAATAGGAACAAAAGAAGATGCTCAGGAATTAAGAAAGTTAATTGATGAATATAAAGATTCTGTATCAGAAACAGGAAGAACTAGGCAAGCAGAATTACAATCTCAAATAGATGAGTTGGCTCAAATGAGAGAAGCTTTTGACTACGAAGATGAAAGAAACTTTGGCTTGTTAAGTCAGATGAATGAGTTACAAGCACGATATGATGAGATTAGTAGATTGCAATTTATATACAAAAGATATGGTAGTAACAAAAGATTAGATTTTATAGATGAAGATTTCTTAACAGGATTAAAATATAAAAAAGATGGATTTGATGCTGAGTATAATAGTAATGTATTTGCAAGAGAACAAGCAAACTTACTTAACTTAGAAGGAGTTGATGAAACAACATTAGTACAAGCAGAAGATATTCTTAATTCTTATAATGAATTTATAGATGGAGCTTTAATAAAAAGCAGACAAAAAATTAATTGGGATGCTGATCCTGAAAGACTTGATAAAGCATTAGGCAAACTTGAAACTAGGCAATACGAAACATTGCTTGGAAGAACTGAAACAATCATTAATGAAAGGGGACAAAAAGAAACAAGAAAGATTCCTGGTGTTGAAGAAATAATATTAAACCAGGAAATCAGAGCTAAGAAAAACTTAGATGATGTTATATTTTTAGACCAACCTGAATTAGATGAGTTGATTTTTAGAACTGCTAGAGATGCTGAACAAGGAGCTCACGAAAGTCTTTTAAAAATGAGAAGAGATTTTGAAGCTATTTTTGAACAAGTAAATCCTAATGAAATGAGCAAATGGTGGACAGGAGTAAATGCTATTCAAAGAATGGTAGCTTTAGGTTTTGATGCTTCTATATTTATGATTCAGTTATTCCCTGTAATGATGAACCACCCAAGAATAATGCCTAAAGTATTTAAAGGATATTTTAATGCTTTGCTAAGAACATGGAGAGATCCTGACGCAGGAAGACAAATGATGTTTCAGTATAGAAATATGCCTGAAAACCAAGCAATACTTAGAAAGTATGGTAGGTGGTTATTAATGTCTGAAGACAATGAAGTGTTTGATTTGCTAGCTACAGGAAAAATGGGAGAAGTTTTCCAACAACAAGTACAGGATCCAGGTAGATTAGGAGATGTTGCGAGAGCAGGACAAAGATTTGGAGGAGGATTTAAAAATGCTTTTGATCATGTACTTGATATAGCAGGAATAGAAATAGCAAAAGCAATGGATGTAGTGGTAGATGGAGCTACTCCTGAAATAATGGAGAAACAAATTAAAGCTGTTGCAGATTATGCAAACGGAATGAGAGGATTATTTAGTTCACAGGCAGCAGGGGTTAGTGCTGTGCAAAGATATAAAGAAGCACAATGGATGTTGGCTGCAAGATACAGAAGAGCAGTAGCTTCTCTTTATGCTATGGCTTTAAGTCCTGATCCTACAAGAAGTTATCTTGCACAAAAGGCTATGATTAATTTAGCTACAGGAACTATAATGACATCTATAGTATTACAAATGATGGGCTCATATATAGATGGAGATTCTGAAGAAGAAACATATGACAAACTAGAAAAACTTATAGATCCTACAAGTGGAGGATTTTTAATGTTTCAAGCAGGAGGACAAAGTATAGGTATTGGATCCAAGTTTGTTTCTGATTCTAAGTTTATAGGTAAAGCTCTTACCTTTATGTGGAAAAGAGGTACAGGACAAGATGTAAAAGAATGGCAAGATTTTCTTTCTATGGAAAGAACAAACCCTGGATTACAATGGGTTAGAGCTCAAATGGCTTATGCTCCTACTACAGCTTGGGGAATCTTTTCAGGAAGAGATTATATAGGAGAACCTGTATTTAGACCAGGGGAAAGTAATTTTGATTCAATTACTAACTTTGTTCAACCTTTAAGTGAAGCTGCAATTCCTATATGGATGTCTTCTACTTTCTTTGAAGGAGGTGGTAGAGATGGTGATTGGGCAGGACAAACATTAAGAGGATTTTCAGAATTGTATGGAATGAGAACTCATCCACAAAGTACTAGTGAAATATTAAGGTTAGCTTCTTATGATTATATGGATATGCCTTTCGATGAAATGGAACCTTTTCAAAAAGATTTGTTAAGACATATGTTAACAGATGACTTAACAAAACTTCAGGAAGAACAAGTTAAACAAGGAGCAAATGATTTTGCACTTTACTTTAATAATATAAAAAGAATAGAAGAAGAATATCAGCAAGGATTAATTGAATTAACTCAATTATATCCTGCCACTAAAGAAGGAAATAGAAATATGTATACTGCTTATAGGGGATTAAAAAGCTTTATGCGAGGACAAAAAACAGAAAGAGGATATGATATAGAGTTTGAAGATGAAAGCTTAAAAGATAGTAATCCTAACAAGAGAGCATTAGCACAATATTGGGCACTATATGACAAAGCTACAATCCCTGGTACTCAAGTAATAGATTGGGATTTGTGGCAAAATGAATATGATAAACTTATGCAAACACTCACTTTAGAACAGCAAGTTACTGTAGCTAGAAACTCTCATGATCTTCCTATGCCTGCTGTATTTATGCAAAGACTAGCACAAGTAGGAAAAAAAGAATACACAAGAATTGTAATAGCACAAAAGTTAAGAGAAGATTATTGGAGATCTATGGGCAGAGATGATTTGGCTGACAAAATGAGAAGCTATCATCTTATGTTAGAGGATTGACGAATATAATTTATTTTGGTATTTTTATATAAGGAGGACAAATGGTAAACGAAAATGAAAATATACAACCTGAATTAAATATGGTATCTGAAGAGAGTACAGCTCCTGTAGCTGAACCTCAAACAGAGCCTACAGTAGAGCCTGCAGAAACCCAGGCAGAGCCACAGGTAGAACCTGCACCATCTACTGATTCTGCATCTGTTACAGAAACATCATCGGAAACATCAGATGAGTTATCTGTAAATACTTATCCATCAACTATTGAACCAACAGCTACTACTGAACAGGCTATGAAAGATCAGCTTGCTGAATCACAAAAAAGAATTAGTGAATTAGAACAGCATAATCTTTATAACCAAGCACAGCAAGAAGCTGCACAGTATCAACAGTCATTGATAGCTCAAGGGTATAGCCCACAACAAGCACAATATGCTGCACAACAATGGATGGGTACAAGAACACAACAGATGCAAACAGAACAAAATTATCAACAACAAATACAGTTCAAAGAAGGGCAATACAAAGCATCTTTACATTATGGTAAACAATTTAATGTAGATCCTGAAGTACTATTAAAGTACCAAACCCCTCAAGAAATGGAAACAGCAGCAATGCATATGTCTGAAGTCAGAGCATTGAAGGAAGAAAATGCTAGACTTAAAAAAGGAACAGTACCTGCACAAAAGTTTGACAGTAATACTGCTCCTGCAGATGCTAGTTCTAGTGAGGAAAGATTATTGGATCTTTACAATTCAGGAGTTCGCAATCCTGAAACTGAGGCAGCAGCTCGAAGGGCAGCAGGTCTTGGATAAATTATAAACCTTAATTAAAAGGAGTAGTCGTAATGGCACAGACAGCGACAACAGGTAATCTAGAAAATGCGAGTAAGATAATTATCGCAGCAGCTAGGTATACCGAAGAACACAATGCCCCTGCTATGGCTTTGATTGAGCAATTTACTTTGCCAAAAGGAGCTAAACAGGTAACAGTACCTAAAGTAGGGCAAATGACAGTATCTGATTTAACAGATGGTCAAGACATTGTTGACGAAGAAGAGATCGGAATGACAACTGTTGATCTTACTGCAAGTGAAGTAGGAGCAAAAGTTATCTTAACCGATAAACT
>CEUI01043382.1_pt1 | contig 11649 bp, 23 predicted proteins | sample 531411 | NCBI WGS metagenome assembly CEUI01 (sample SAMEA2622841, study PRJEB7988) | marine metagenome | isolation source: saline water (ENVO:00002010), including
CCTCAACGATTAGGTTACGGTTATGTATCTGTTGATTAGGTTCATTGATATAGCGGGTCATCGCAAGGGGTTACGTTAGTTAAATTATCTTGGTTAATTAAGTGTACATAGTTGTAGCATATCTTTATTTTTTATTATGAATTATATGTGAGACAACAATGTCAGACTGGGCGACAGTTTTAAATGTTTGGAGCAATATCACGATTATTATTGCCAGCCTATTGTGTATAGGTTACGTTGCCAAAAAAAATCCAATAGATAAATTATCAATGTTCTTTGCCGGGCTTACCGGACTCATTGGCATAGGAAGTACAATATATCATGTGTATGGTACTACCTGGGCCCAGCTTACAGATATCGTACCGGTCTGGACATTTATGGTAACTTACACCGGAGCAGCCATGTATTATATGTTAGGCTGGTCAAAACGGATGACAACGTTATGTATGATTTTATTCATGACGTCATTAGCAGCCACCGGTGTATTTCATATTGAAGCGCCGGCGGTGCCCTGGATCCCCGGGGCGGTGATGCTCTGGATATTCTATATCGTCCTATCTAGAAAAGGTGCTGCAGTAGCATACGGTATGAGGAATGCGGCGGCATGTTTCACCGTAGCGATACCGGTTAAGACTTTAGACCCATATGCATGCATGCATGCTGTCATCGGTACACATTGGGTATGGCATATAATCATTGCAGTTATGTTAACTTACCTGGTAACTAGTATGCATGATTATAGAACTAAAGACACCCCTTCCGATAAGCTCGATCATATAAACGAGTAACATGGTTTCTCAATTCATCTTCAGTGCTTAGCCATTGCAGGCGATAATTGTGAAATTGATCACGCGTAATTATACCTGATTCAAATTCCAAAATCTTGTCAGTGATATCTGCCCGGGCGGTATCACGATCTTTTTGAATGTCCATTATTCGTTCTAAAAGTGGAAGACATCTTTCTTCTAGGGATTTCTTTGTTGTCGTAGGATAATCCCATTTAATGGCACAACCGGTTATACCTAATGAGAATAATAATAGCGTAGTATATTTTTTCATTTATTTTCGCGTTCCTTAAGGATGGCACGACATAACCAGACAATTATTGCATTTCGATCGTCAAATATATTGAGCATATCGCTTGAGGCCTTGCGCAGCAGATCACGTATTTCCTCATTACTAAGGTTTTTTTCTGGAATAGGTCGACCGGACATGGAAGCCTCCGTATTTAATTCTAATTAGTACGTACCGATAGTTAACCATCTATCATGAGAAGAATACACTAGTTATAATGTTAGGAATGGCTCTTCTTATAACCAGCTTGCTTACTGAGCCTGGGTTTCATGATCGATACATCGTCGAAGGATGGAAAAACGGAAAGAAGTTCGACCTTATGGTCACCCGTGTTCCTCTACGTGATCGATCAAATAGACCAGTATTACTCCGGACCGATGCAGCAGAGGGCTTCATGAATATGATGACCGAAGCTGCAAAGGTTGGATTTTTTCTGGACATTAATTATGCATATAGGTCCCACAAGGCACAAAGGGCCCTCTGGAGGTCGTACCAAAATAGGGGTATAACCAACCGCGCTGCCCGGCCGGGGTGGTCTACACACCAATCTGGCCTTTCTGTGGATATATCTGGGTGCTATCGAGACATTAATAACAAGAGATACAAAACAACCACATTTTGGTGGCTTAAAGCAAATGGACCTAAGTTCGGATTTTATAATGATGTACCATCCGAACCATGGCATTGGACATTTTTTCCAAATAAAATCAAAAAATAAATTCGGCCGCCTATGAAAGAAGATAACATGTGTGTTATGCCACAAAAATCCTTACCCTCCCCAATATTCGACAATGCACTGACTACACATGCGGTGCTGCCGCCTTGCTGTCAGTGTTACAATACTACCGGATATATGATGAGGGAGAATTAACACTTGCCCATGAGCTAAATACATCAACCGATCACGGAACCGACCCTGAAGATATTGTAAGGGTCGCATCAAATTATGGAATTGATGCGGTCATAAAGCGACTAACATTAGAAAAAATATCAGAGTATATTCTGCAAGATATACCGGTTATTGTAACATATCAAGCTTGGTCAATTGATGAAAATGATTGGGCTGATGTATGGGAAGATGGGCATTATTCAATTATCATTGGCATTGATGATTATAACGTGTATCTTGAAGATCCATCACTGTCACAAGAGATTGGGTATATACCCAGAGAGGAATTCCTAGAAAGATGGCATGATGTTGATAGACATGGAAACAAACTATTAAATACAGGGATTATATGTCATCATCCTGTAGCCCAGCAAGCATTGTACTTTCGAAAAGTTGATTAGCTAGTACCAGATTTCTCTTAAATACCTGCCTAATAGCACCATCGATTAACACTTCGTATATATCATATGCTTCAAAATGATCTGAGTCTCTAATTTGATAGGGCCGACCAACATATGAAAGTATCGTTGCTAGCTGGTTGTGACGTACCTTGGTTGTTTTTCCCTTAAAGTCATTGCAACTTGGAAATGAATTAAGATCGACATATTCATATACTATGCCAGTATCATGATCATATTTTTGTGCATAAGAAGATAAAGTTGTAAATCCGTCATCGGTACATCTCTTTTCCCTAATCGCTATTTTTACCAGTGTCCCGGTTTTGAGCCTATTAGATTTTGGCATAAATTTAAATATGCCATTAAATAATTGTTACAATGTTTAGTTATTATTAACCAATACGAAACACAATCATATACTATATTAATTAACCTCTTAGAGAAAGGGCTACCGAAACATGTTACTTAACATTGTAGCATTTTGCGTGTTTTATGCACTGTCAGCATTAGCATACTATTTTAACCATAGATACATTTATCATACCAAGCCCCGGGGCCCTAGGGCCATTCAGGCACTATGGAAAATATGGGCAAAATTCCATATGGATCACCATAGACATTGGAAGCAAGATGATCCTGAAACTAAAACGTACGTAAAGGTACCAATCGTCGGAAAGTTGGCAGGATTAATAATCATCTGTAGTCTGTGCCTGTTAATCAATCCAGGCGCCGGGTTAGGGGTTGGTGGATTTTTTATCGTTTATGGAATTAGACATGGCACAATTCATGGATTTAAAGTTGCTAATATATTTAAACCCGTTAACAAAGATACCCATATTTATAAGCACCATATGTCACACCATATGCCTGGTGGGTTGAATGTTAACCACTCTGGTGTTCATCCTTTTATAGATCGCTTGTTTGGGACGTACCATGATCCGGATGACATTCTACGCCGATCATCGTCGGATCACTAATTTCAATAATCGGCCAAAAAGAAATATCAAAAACCCTAGCAGTTACAGTGTAATCATATGGTGTATTTGTGTATCTGCAGTAAGCATTCTGAATTGATATATACCCTTCCGATATTTCAAAATAACCGCTAGTACCCTCCGCCAATATAACTTCCTCACAATAACTTGAATTGGTGATACAGTCATCCTCTGTATCATATATTTCAATCGAGTTATTATCAAACCCGACCCACTCACTCTTATCTGATGTAAATTCAATTCGTAAGAAGGTCGGATCATATGCAAATAAATCAGGTAGCCGAAGGCCTATCTGAAAAAATGATTGCTGACTGTCAGCCGTTGTTGTAATAGTCGGTTCAATTTCGATAAATTGACCGTTTGCACTTAAGTTACCTAAACTTAGATTGGGCTCAACTAGCTCATGCATTACATCGGGAGGCCCGCCATCTTCTGAACATATTATATCAAATGTATGTGTATCCTGTGCTCCGCACCCAAAACAACATAATGTTATTAATGCTACTAAAGTTCTCATATTATACCCTTTATTAATATCCCTGCGACGAATCCGACGAATAAACATGCACCTATGCCTAAACCGACCCAAAAATTTGATGGCCGAGTAGGGTTACGCAAATTAATATCTTCAGAACTTTGTCTTAATAGTAGTTCTAAAAAATCGCTAAATGCTATATCAAGCTCAACCCTAACTTCTTCACGTACACAATGCCTTAACCATTCTTCATTTTTTTGAATGTCATTATCAGGTACTTTATACGTCATTAAAATCTTACCTTACAACGTTTAGAATTGCCTAAAAAATTGTACAGTAAGATCTTAAGATTTACAACATCTTATTACGGTGGATTAGCTCTTGATGCGTCTGATCGATCGAAAAATTCTAATAATTCGATTAGGGTAAATCCTGCATCCTGGAAACATGATGGGACTAATTCGGTGAAGCTTTTTTGAGGCTTGATACGTACCATTAACCTTAAAAGTTTTTTTCCTCCAGAGGTTCGATCTATTGTCCATATAGGATAATACTCTACATTCTTAATATCATCTGCGTTAAGGCCCTGGTCATTCAAACAGTCTCTTAAAACTAATGCAAGACACTGGTTAACTACCAATTTTAAAAGATCTTCGTCTAGACTAACAGGTTGATGCATGCTTACTCTCAAAAAGTACTTAATACTATTATAATTACGCTCTTTAAGAGTTTAGTTCCTACACCAAATACACAACTACTAGTACAATATTTACAGACAGCTTATGGGGGGACAGGACACTAAATATGACAGAAAAAAAATTAAGTAATCATGATTATATTTTTACACTATTAACAGCAGTAGTCAAAAAAAATGGAGGAGAATTACGAATTTCTGAAGATGAACTTTGTAAAGTCTCAAAATTAGACCTAGTTAAATTATTATGGGACCCGGAAAAGTCAGAAGTCGTCTTACGTGTTGACGCCATGATAGCTCCGGATACAAAGTATAAAAACTAGGAGGTATGCTACCAATGGCTAAGCGAACAAAATTTTCACAGCGAAAACATGAAAGACGGAAAAAGAAAACTAGGCAAGGAGCTGGAAAGTTTACTAAGTGGGGCCATAAGGGTGGTGGGCCATCCGGTAGTACTGCATCAAAAAAATATCGAAAAAAATATAGGGGCCAAGGACGCTAAATCCGGCCGGAAGCGTTCCACCCGGGAGGATATTCTTCAGCATCCCATGCCGCAGACCACCATCCTAATATGACGTCGGCTTCTATCATGCTAACTCCGTCTACTGTATGATCCCACCCTTCACTCATTGTTCTTGAGTTAGGTAAATCTTTTAACACAGTAAGACCGACGTCTTCAATCAGGTATTGTTTCGCAACCTGGTGTTCCGTAGCAGTAAGCCTACCCTTTGCGCCGCGCGCGATGTCGGCATATTGATCATAGATTGTGTCGATATTTCCACAATCATACAACGTCTGAAATATGCTTGCTAATCGATTGACAATATTTCTTTTTATCCATGAAGGCTTATCTTCCCACGGGCCAGTAAAGTGCGCATTCTTCCACTTATAGTTTCCTTTATGAGAATAAACTGTCTGAGTTAAATAAGGTGAAATAATAAAGTGAGGTGTAATGCCGCTAGGTCCCGTTATAAACTGTTGAGGTTCCGTTAGCCCATATGGTACTGTTAGATAGAGGCCACCATCATAGAGTTCTGTTTCGTATTGTTTTTGCGTAGGCCTATCCCAGTACTTAGCTGATGCCTCTGGGTTCCAATGAACAGCAAAATTCTCTGGCTTTAGTGTCACCTTCTCTGGCTTCATAAGCCCCGGGATGCTACAACTTGCAGCAACACCTTTTAGCACAGTAAATTCAGGATCATGATAAGATATTGCTGCAATCGGGGGATGTACACCTTCGTGAATGTCCCCATTAGGTGTTATATGAGGACCGAGCTGATCTACTAGCACCCCTTCTCTTGTATTCCAAATATTTAACGGCATTTTATTCCATACATCAGTTGTAAGCAATGAAACTGGACATAGAAATGATTCCGATGAATTCATATCAAGATACTTTGGAAAAACACTAGCCGTTTTTTCGAAACACACAGAATTATTATTTACACCCGTACAGAATATCGTTTTGAGGACCATCATTATTGTTCCAGGATCAGACCAGGGTGGTGAAAACGGGCTCGTTTTCTTACTTGAAGGTGCCAACAAGAGACATACCCATGCAACTATGTCCCTTATCCTACCCTTATCAGACCATGGTACCTGACATAATTCCCAATATCGCGGAAGCCAGACATCAAAAAGCCATGCTCGTTGACGGCGTTGTTTCGACCGAACCCAAGGCCAGCGGCTTAAAGGAGATGACAGTTCTAAACTTAATGCAGATAAGAACTCTTTTCCTGGTCGGCCTATAAATAGGCCACATGCGTATGCAATTGCATTAATACTACCTGCAGAACAACCGGCTATACTTATCACCCGGGGAGGGTACTCATCACCCTCTGCTGGGCATGACATTATTCTTGCTATACTGCCCGCAATCTCTGGCCAGCGAGACCCGCCGCCAGAAGCACAAACCATCACTGGACGGCGTTTTAATACTACGACGCACTTCTCACATTTACAGACCGGATCGTACTCGCACATATATGACGCGCCACCAGGCAGGAACTCCATTACTTCGCTGGGTATCTCTACCTTACCTTTTATATTATCCATATCATTTCTCCAATATTTTAAATATGGTTACCGACGAAATTGATGCATAATATAAATGAAGTTATTGTCTATCTATCGTTAGTACCTCTAGTATGTGCACGTTCAATCGTAGTCATTTCGGCCCGAAGGCTATCTGCTAATCTTAAAATCCTTCTAGCATATCTTACCCCGGAAGGAATAGGATTACGGCCTTTGCACCTAAACCCAGCATAATAACCACATAGGCCTATGCGTTCCGAACCCCTACCATATACCTGCCACCAATATCTAAATGTCTTTGCACCGGCATTGATATTGACGGTAGGATCATATAGTTGTTCACATGTCAGTCTCGGAACGCCAGTTTGCCTAGAGCCTGTATATTTCGGCATAATTTGCATCAATCCGCATGCAGGAGCATTACTTCTTGCGCGGGGATTAAAACGACTTTCATAATGAATAATGGCAACTATAAGTTCTGGCCGGATACCATTCTCTTGAGCTGCGGATACAATCGTATCAGTTTGTTGGCATGCATATTGACCTCGTTGTGGAGTATCGCCAACATTTAATGATAATAAGGCTAAGCATAATAATTCTGCAAGTGTCACTAAAACTCACTCTCCCTTCTTAGTCACGTGGAGCTCAGTTGATACCTTAAATATATTAACCTAACTTTTATCGAAATTATTTTTTGAAGAAGCAGACTTTTTCTTTTGGGGCTTCTTCTTTTTACCTTTTTTCTCTTTTTGTTTTTCAATAACGTCCGGATGAATTCGCGTCTTGATGACAAATCCGGCAGGATCATTCATGCGCTTAATCTTAAATTGAGAATCCTTTGAGTCAGGAGAAGATGCTAGCTCTTCTTTTGCCTTACTAGCAGCAGAATATTCCTGATATCGGCCTATAATTTTCCAGGGTGTACCCTGCTTTTGGCCATCTTGCTTTTTCGAATCATGGGTATTTTTCATACTGTTCTCCTGTGTAGATCTAAAAACATATCAGCAGGCTGATACGTCGTAATATTATTCGCAACTTCGCCTACAATGCCTGCCCGGGCGAGTGGTGTACTTCGATCTTCATCCCAAGGTATGCTAATAATTTGTACACCCTGTTGGCGTAATGTATCAACCATATGATTTTCTTCTCTTTGAAGTGAATATAGATAGCTTAAATCAATAGCTGACTCACATTTACGGCCAAGGCGCTCTTCCATTCTACGCTGAATCCTATCAGAAGAGACTTCCGGAGACACTAGTAGGTGTACACAAACATTCGGCAATAAGACGCTGGCGGTCATCGCATGATAAATGCTTTGGTATGTTTGGAACTCACGCATAGTCATTGCGCCGGTTTTAACTTGTAAGCGGGCAAAAGCAGTATCACCGAAATATGATCGATCAAGTACTGCATTATGTTTAAGAGTCATAGCATGCCATTGAGCGTGTAAATGCATTTTAAATCTTTCTTGAAGTAAATGCGTTTGCATAGTAAATGCCCAGCGCTCTTGATTATCATAAAAATCAGATAAGTAGGGGTTCCCATTATCCTTCTCGTCAGGTTCCCTAAGATACAAGGTATTATCACCCAGTGCCTCGGCTAGCTCTTTAGAAAATGAACTTTTACCTGCACCGATAATTCCTTCAACTACTACTACTTTCCCTCGCTTCATTTTATTACTACCTCTTTATTGATTATATGAATTATATGTAACCCATATGAAATGTTCATGACCCATATATGATCCATATTAAGGGGGAAATGGCGATCCAGGATATAACAGGCAATTGTCCCCAATCCGCTTATGAGTCCAGGTTCTATTATCTAAAACCATATATCTTAGTGTTTCGGGTATTTGGCCTCGCCTATCACGATAAAACCTACGCATTGACTCATGTGTAGTTGTGCCGCGGCGGACCAGGACTGCTACGCGTGTTGATGGGTATCTACTATGATAATTGTCATGAAAAGATCTGTACCAGCTTCCATATGTAGAATCTGAAAATATAATGTTGCCCGGGCGGAGCTGTTCTAATGCATCTGAACGGGACATTGATAAAATGCCAGAACCCCCCGCAGAATGGCCAAAAAGATAAACATTTTCCCCAGAAATATCAAATATTGTCACACCTAAAAACTGTAACATGGAAATCATTGAATTTTCCCACCTTTGAAATTCTCCAGGTTGTCTAAAGGGCCCTGTACCGTTTCTAGAAGTCCTTGTTGACGTCCAGTGAGACCATGGTTGTTCAACGAGGATAAAAACAGGATTTAAGCCACGCCTGTATAGTTCCGGAACATGTCTTAAAATTCGATTCTCAAACTTATTAAATCCATTGTGGCCGTGGAGCCATATAAAAATATCTGCTTGTTTAGTCCGGTCAAATTGTGCTGGTACAAAAATGATAGTGTCACGATTACCATTCATATGTCTTGAATCTGTTGTATATGGCCCTATCCATGTCCTTCCATATACGGCCGTAGAGTTTTGATGGCGTGTCCAAAGATCTACCGTCGATTGATTTGCTCCAGGAGCAATAGTAATAACGTTTTTTGATATACACTCTTCGTCAGTATTACCACACACAGACTGAGCATAAGTAATGTTTGGCGCTATTAAAGCCAGGATAAAAATTGTGACACACCTTGACAGGTGTATGGTACATGTATACACTTTTAATCTCCAATATTGTTGTTAGGTTAATTCTCTAATCAGTCTTCTTCGAATTTATTATTAATATCAAATTTCCGGCCGGACATGGCGGCTAGGCGCTTTTGTCTTTCATACTCTTCTTTTGCTAATTTAAACTCAATCTGCTTAGCAACAGCATTCATGCTGTTTATGTATATGAGGATAGCAATAACAAACCCAATTAAAAAAAATAAAACCTGATTATCCACTTAACTAGTCACCCCTTATAAGCCTATGAGAATCGCTATCAAAGTGTTGAGTTGAAAATTCGAATACCTCTGAATCTTCAAAGGCAATAATTTGATGTCTAAGGCCTGTATATACATGGAAGCTGTCACCTGGTTTAAGAATTACCTGATCCGCCTTAGATATATCATCCCCCTCAGAGTAATAAACGATTACAGAACCTGATTGTAGATAAAATACTTCATCCTTTATTTTGTGATAATGCCAGGAACAACGTTTCCCCTTTTCTAAAAATAAAAGTTTACCACAATATTCTGGCTTATTAACGATCCATTTTTCATGACCCCACCCCTTACTAACATATGTAATATCATTTAGTTTACTAGTCATTAATGCACCCTATATATTTAAATTGTAATAAGGTATTTAGCCTGGGTAAATTTAGAAGTTATGATATTCGGAAAAATTAGGGAAATTCTTACACATTATGAAACCAGGCGGTTTATTGTAGTCGCTACAAAGCTTAGCTTATTTGTTGCATGTATCGGTTATTTTCTCCCATATATCTGGCATCAAATGTTGCCTCCGCAAATTAAGCTAGGGGGATCTTATCTAGAGTTTGTTTGTGCAACAATTCTTAGTTATTTTTTAATTGCATCCTGGATAAAAAGAAAGTCTGTTTATATGCAAATAGACGATGATTGGTATGTAGAGGAAGACTATAAAAAGTGAACTGGTTCTTATACATAGCTAAGGAAGGATTTTTTATGCCCGGTGAAAATACACAAAGGTTTATTAAGCCAGGATTTGGTGTTGGCAAGTGTGAATTAAGACCGGGAATTCTTGATGCGCCACATGGAACAATGCTTGTAGTTCCAGGAGACTATATATTCTCGAAGATTAAATGGAGAGGCAGAAATAGCGACGTCACAACCTGGCCGAACTGTGTTGCTGACTCTGTTCGAAAGTTAATACTGGCATACTACTATTAGTCTTTCTTTTTCTTTGCTAACATATTAAACTTGTCCGGGTAGATTATTTCAGCCTCAACAATCTTGGTTGGTGGTTTCTCCTTCGACTCTATAACTGTAACACCAGGCAACCGTTGCTTCGGGCTCCATGCCGGTGGTGGTTTATAGGTCTCAAACCCAAGTTCCTCTCTCTTCTTTCTCATTATTTCTAATAATTTATCTGTCTCAACTTTTTTGTCAATATGCTTAAGAATAGTTGTTATAGCATCTTTATCATATGCTAATAACTTTCCCCCATTTCGAATATCTGGCCTGGTACAAAATCCAACATCACCAGGCTCTGTGTAATATACAATACTCATCCCCTTTCCTGGCCCAGCTGGAAATGAAATGCCGGAAGGGAGTGTCTTTATAATTGTAACAGGCCCAACACCGGTCAAATACCATCTCTGGCCAGGCAAAATAGGGGTAGAGTCAGCTAGCAATATTATGGACATGATCCACATAAATAAGAAAAATAACACTATCGAGCTAAATATCAACATTACTTTAAACTATTTATAAATTGAGCAAACTACACTTATTGTAAATTACTATAATTTAAAGGTAAATATTTACAATTATTAGTAAAAGGAAGACACTTAAATTAGATAGACTGTTTATGAAGAATACTTTCAAAGATTTAACGATACGGTTCATTGATGATCGATCATTAAAACTAGCTATTTGTATTATCTTTCTATTTAATATATTCGATGCATTCCTAACATTAGCGTGGGTTGAAACTGGATTAGCTCATGAAACTAATCCCATCATGGCCTATGTTCTAGAAATTGGCCCGAATGTTTTTCTGACAATAAAAATATCAATAGTTACATTAGGGCTTATAATCCTCTGGTTTACAAAACAATATGCTTGGGTCAGACCAATTACCCTTGGGCTGCTTGCATTATATTCATATATTGTAGGAATTCATTTACACTTTATACAGTATCTCAAATTATTGCATATAGTTTAGGGATTCCCTTTCTTCTCTAAAAGTATTAATGCATCCCGAGGGTACCAGAATGATTTTTTATCTAGGAATGTATTGTTATCCGTTGACCAGAAAACGTTGACGTATGGAATTCCGTCATCATCTTCATACGATTCCAGGACCACACCGACACCTTCATGACATAATGGTAGGCCCCACTTTGATTGGGCAGCGGCTGATGTTTTTACAAGGTCGCCGTCTTCAA